>ENA-OQHV01000043-OQHV01000043.1-human-gut-metagenome-genome-assembly--contig:-NODE-43-length-21881-cov-1.437667_pt1 | contig 21881 bp, 29 predicted proteins | sample MGYA00242641_ERZ504732 | MGnify/ENA primary metagenome ERZ504732 (study PRJEB26092, sample SAMD00036222) | human gut metagenome | host: Homo sapiens | study: EMG produced TPA metagenomics assembly of...
TCAATCATAATTCTTGACATCGAGGTTTACACTTACGAAATTCTGATACAGGATTCGTTCCTTGGCATCCTTGGATGGGAAGGTGTAGAACTTCGGTATCTTGAAGTTCGCATAGTCAGCTTCTTCCTCAGCAATCTTTTTCATGTCGAAGTCCGTCTTGCAATAGAACTTTGAGGTCTGGAACTCTGCTGACTCCTGGATGTTCATGCTGTCACCTCGTCCGGTCTTAGTCTTTATGAAGTCGCGAGCTGACTGTCCGCAGATCCAACCAGTAGGCATGTCTGAGATTTTACTGGCAGGAACAAGGCTGTCCATGTTCTCATTGAGATTGATGGAAGTCTTGTCACGGTCGATGGTCACACCTTTCTTTAACTGAACCACCTTGCCAAAAATGTCGTTGGAGAGCCATTCCAAAGTCTCTTTTGCTCTTGCTGAACCACTTACTACGTTACCGACTGTGGTGATAACCTTCTGCATACCCACCTTGCCATAGTCCGATTCAAGCTGTGGCAACTCCTGAAAACCCAGAGCCACGCTAACCTTGTTGCTTCGGGCAGTACCGATAAGTCGGTCAATCTTGTGGAAGTAGAGTGTAGGTAACTCGTCCACGATGATGCTGACAGGTATGTTCTTGCCCTGACCAGTATTGACACGAGTAACGAGACGGTTCAGAATCAAAGCATTCAATGCACCAATGATACTTTCCATCTCTGGGTCGTTAGCGATGAGCAGATATGAAGGATTCTTCGGATCGGACACCTTCAGGTCAAAATCATCACCATCCTTATGGAATATCCAATAAGACTCCTTGGTAGCCAATCGGGAGGTATAGACACGGAGTGTACCTATCATACCTTCCAACTGTTCCATAGCCTTATTCTTCATGGCTGTCTGGAATGGGCCAAGGAGAGGAGCAACCTCAGGATCCGTTTCCAAAACCTCAAAGATAGTCTGGTAATCGAGATTGAGGAACGAAAGGATATGTGGCATGTCACTGTACTTGCCCAGCCAATACTCTGGCTCCACCTCTCTACCGGTATGATCAAAGACTCTGCCAGTTGGTTTCGGCCGATGAGTCTTTGGCTCTGTTGTCATCTCTGCAATAAGAGGATTTCCGTTCTTGTCGTATGGCACCTTCTTGTAGTTGACAAAGAAATAGATACAAGCTGCCAGGAAGTTGACCGCTGATGTTTGGAAGAACTGGTCGCTACCGCCACCACCTTCCTTCTTACCTTTCTGCAAAGACTCCAACAGAGTTTCAGCCGTTTCACTGGCTGCAGCAAGGTTGCCGATGTATTTCTGCTGAATAGGATTCACACGTCTGGAGTATTCTACATCCACAAAGTTGATGATGTTGAACTTGCATCCTGGTGGCACCTTCCCGGCTTTCTGGTTTATCTTGTAGTGATAATACAGCTTCTGCGCAAGCGTCGGAAACTTGTAATCATATACAACCATAGCAAAACCCTTGGCACTGTGCTGGCGGATAAACGGCTCGATGATGGAGAAAGTCTTACCGGAACCAGGAGTACCAACTACCCATGTTCCTCGGAAAGGGTTCACGATATTCACCCAACCTTTGCGGAACTTGCCCTTGTAGTAATAGCGCATCGGGATGTTTACGCTATACTTGTTCTCCTGTAGTTCCTGGCATTGCTCAAATGACTCGTTCTCGAAGTTGAAACGGTCTTTGAGCAATCCTTCCTTCAGGAACTTGGAGATATTGTCAAGGGCAACATGGATGCAGATGGTACCAAGAATAGAGGTAGCCATGTAGAGCCAGATGTTCAGACTGATGGTATAGAACCTCATATCCATACGATGACCGAAAAGCCATATAGACAGTATGGTAACGAACAGTCCACCCACCAACGGATAGAACACTTGACGACGAGCATCAAACTCCAAGTGTTTCTTGTTTCGGGTGCCAATGCAGGTGATACAGATAAGCACGATGGTAGCAATCTTGCTCCATACGAGGTTACCATCCATATAGATGAACCACCTCTTTACACGGCTATGAATGTCACAAACAATGCCACCCCAATAGTCAAGCAACGCTGGGTCTATTGCATACTCAAAGAACTCCACTATCAATGATAAGTATATCAGACAGCGGAATATCTTATACATGGTCTGTAATTCTTTTGTTTCCTCCATGAAACCTTATTCTTGTATTATAGTGAATATTTAATGCTAATTATATAAAGTGATGATTGGACGGACTTTATGTGCTTGCGTCTTTGGAGTTTCTTGAAGTGCCCCTGAAGCTAACGAGTATAGCCAGGCTTTGGTAGTTTCCTGGTCTTTAACCTCTGTCGAAGTCCAATACCAACACTCATCCGGATTGTCTGGAATAATATCGCCTCCGCACTTGCGAATATACGTATTTACCGCACTGCGTGCTTGATACAAGAGTTTGATCTGAGCAACGGAAGGGATGTAGGCACTCTGGCCATATTGCCACATGTCAAAGACTGCAGAAGCTGCAGGTGAAGTGCCAGTGGAATACATAGCATGGGTATTGCCATTGCCATCAAATGCAGCAATATCAGCTGATGTGTTATGCTTCATTCCGAGTGAGTCAGAATAGGCAAACGGCTCTATGTCCTTTAGATAGACTGCATAGCCTGTGCCTTGGATGTCCTCGTTCTGATTCACATAGAATACCACGGCTATAGGAGTCTTGTTTTGGGACTTAACTTCCTCGAATCTTACGACTTTGCCATCTGTACAGAGGATGTCGCAGGTCTTCATTGCCGTATCAGGAAAGTCTCGATGCTCATCGCATGAGACAAATGCTACTGCCATGAGAGTAGCACAAATGATATGTAGTATCTTCATTGTTGCTGTTTCTTTAATGTGGGTATCTTGAATCCTATCACGATGCCAGTGCGAAACAAGTCTTCTCGCTTGGGAAGAGTGAGATCACATTTGGCTTGAACAAACAATTCCCACCCATGACGTAGGGCAAAATTATGCTCGTAACCGACATGCAAGCCACCGACAAACTTGTCTGTGTCACTGCCAGCACTTGCGCCAATTCGGAGGTTTCCGTAGTTGTTCCTGCCTCTTGCCACACAGGGTTTGTAGGCAGCACCAACTCCCCATGTACGGTAGTTGTTCCAAAACGACTCTGGGCAGACGTGTCCGCATGATGCACATTCATCCCATTTGATGTAGCCGTTGACAAAGTACTCCCAGGCATTGTGGTAGCGTGTTTCATGTTCCCATGAGATTGTGGCATCCAAACCTCTCTGATACAAAGCACCTACACCTATTGAAATTCGGTCACTATGGCTCTGGGCGAATGATGAGACTGAAAGGCACAGTCCCATCATCAATGACAAAATGTATTTCTTCATCGTCTTATTCCTCCATCATTAAGTATGAGTTGAATGAATCGGCATACAGAACATCTTCATAGTCTATATCCAAACTGATGGTTCTTCCACTAATCTGCTTCTCAGAAATCTCAATAGTCAGCACCTTGTCGTTAGGAAATGTCATCTTTTTCAGGACGAGAACGTTTCTATAACCATATTTGAAGGTCTTGGACTGGTCAAGCACCATAGCTGGCGTAAGTTCAATCATCTGGGCATTAGTTGCCTTGGAAACCTTCTTGTCATTCAGCTTGATACGCATCTCGTCGATGTCAAAGCGGATATTGGTGCGGTTCTCGATGCTGAAATCAATGAAGAAGTATTCTCCTACAGAGTAGATGTTGTTCAACCTCATGGTCATTCTGTGCTGCTTGGTGCTCACATTTCGTATTCTTGCCGGTGAGTTCCATATCTTTCGGGCATATCTGGTCATATCCTCAGTACTCATTGATACAGAAGGATTATGGTATGGAATCTTCTCAGAGGCAAGAATCTGTTTGTCTGTGACTGCTTCCTGCATTCTTGTAGTGTATATCAGAGCATACTGGGTTCTGTAACGCTCGGTAACTATCGTCACAATAGCAAGGATGTCACCATCGGCATGTACGGCTGCACCTTCCTTGGGTTTCAGACGAATGGTATTGTTGATTGGCTGGTCGCCGACCACTGCATCCGTAGAAATATCAACGAAGCGTACTGGCTCAGAGGCGGTAATGACTGTTGTGACATTCTCATTGATGGTTAGCTGCTCCATTTCCTGATACGTCTGTTGTGCCATGGATGGGAGGGAGGCTAATGCGCATACTACCAATGCGCAGAATTTCTTGATAGTCTTCATATTCGTATATGTTTATTATTTATCTTTCTGGTTTGAACGTGAATTAATGAGATACACAAAGGTTCCATATTTCAGCTTGGCTGAGTTCTTCTTGATGGCCTTGCTGATGGCGTTGCTTGTTTTCTGAACGGCATTGGTAACGGCTTGTGCTCCCCAGGATGCCAGATTGCCACCTCCAGTAGATGTACTGTTGGTAAGGGTTGAAGTGTTGCTCAAAGCACCACTACCAACATCTTTTGTGGTCTCTCTGAACTGGCTGCTTGGTACATATAATCCTTCAAGTCCGTCGGTATCATAGAGCGATAGATTCACCTTGACGATGTCATCATCTACCATGACACTCTTGACTGTACCCTTGACACGCTGTGAACCGAAGCCGCTCATGGTGGCATAGATGTAGGAGCCTTTATGAATGACGGCTTCATTGATGACAATATCATCGAGCAGACGAAGTCGTACTCTTGATCCATCCACAGCCTTGATGTTCTCGTCTATGATAGCCTTGATAAGTCCAGCTTCCTTGTCATTGTCGCACAGGGTGTTGAAGTAGTCGGAAGTCACCTTGACCTTCTTGACGACCTCATGCGGTTCTTCATCGGTCTTCTTCTTTTCCGGAATTTCAACCTTTCCTTCCTTTGCATCACCCGTTTTTGCAGTTACTTCGGCCTGCATGGATGGGGTAGAGACCTGCTGAGCCTGCATCCTTGCTTGGGCAATGGCTCGATTGAGCTCTTCCATCGCCTCCTGCTCACGCTGTTTGCCACGAGCTAAGCGATCATTTCTGCAGAATTGTTGCCTTTGGCGATTTCCTGGCCTTTCTGTGCGCTCTCCTGTAGCTGCCTTTGCATCTCAGAGAGTTTCTCGGCTTCCTGGGCTTCCACCTGTTTACGGTTCTTCATCTGAGTACTTTGTATCATACTCTTCCTTGGTATCTTCTTCATTGCGTTCAATGTTTCCTACTGCTGAATAATCGTCTATCTTACCGTATGATTTGAGCATACTCTCATACTTGTTACCAATACCGTCTCCCTTCATTTTGGCATCAGGCAGGTCTGGATTAAGATACTCGGTCGTAGTGAGACCATCAGGAATCTCTGCCTTTTCCGTATGAAAGAGGTCAATGACGAAGTAGCCGACAAACAACAGAGGGAAGTAGATGATAAGCGGTATCATATACTTGGGCTGTTTCCAGTTAATCTTTTTCAATGCGTCCATCGTTTTCTATCTTTTCGTTATTATTCTTTTGATTATCTCTATTCATGGCAGGATGCGTGGTGTAGGCATTTTCAACAGCTTTCCAGACTTTGCTGTGTCGCAGACGCAACATCTGCTCTTGCCTTTCCGTAGCACTTTGTCTTGACTGTTGATGACTATACACCACTACCAACCTGTAGATGTTCAGACCAAAACAGAAGATTATGAAACCAAATACAAGGTAGAGGAACAACAGTTTATGTTCATTAGCAAACAGTTGTACCTTGGCTGCAAGCACATCAAGCTTCATAGTCTTGGCAAACTTGCGTCCTGCCTTCACCTCTGTCTCATATCTCTGACGATATTGAGGATCATCTTTGTCCGGCATCTTTTCACCGATAAACATTTTTTTTCCATCCCATATCAATATGTCAGTTTGGTCTTTTGTTCTATATCCTTATTGAGAAGGGTTCTCCAGTTGGTGATGAGCAAACCATGTGGGTTGTTGTCAGTACGGGGAACACGCTTCAAATGACCTGCCGTCACAAGTTCTCTGGTAAGAATGCTTGTGCGTCGCTCAATACGCTGTCTGCCATAGTAGGTGAACTCCATCTTCTCCTTGTCGAACTTGATACTGTCACAGAAGATACTGAATACGGCACTCGTACCCATGATGTTTGAGTAGAAGCCTTTCTCCTTCAATGTATTGTACTGCGCAAGACCCGTTTCATCGACCAGATACATGGCTTTATCCATTGTATATTTGATGTACTTGTCATCTGGCGCAAGAGTGAAGAAGTAATGATGGAACATCTCCACATGACTCTTTGCTTCCACATCGAGCGTTTCTTCCATGGTGCTGCGCTGAACGAGAATAGGAACATTGCCATCCAACACGTATACTTTCTGATGAGCATCTGAAACCATCTGCTTGGCTGTCCAAATGCTGGAGATACAGATGATGATACAGCCCACAAGGAAGAGTGAACAGATAATCATCACCAACTTGATTTTGTTTTCGAGATTCTTTATTACCATACCTTAATTATATATGTATTATTTGCTGTTTACATCACTTTGCTAATCATGCCCTGGGTTGAAATCTTGGCTTGCTGTGCCACACCTTCACCGAAGTTTCGGGTAGAGAATGCTGTATCTCCTTCAGGAATCATCCATGCAGCAAGGTCTGGAACGAGGTTCAGACATTTCAATGCCACAATGCTTGCTGCCATCAGATAACCGGCTGAGAAGAACGAGTTCTGCAGATAGGCTGCCATCGTCTGCTCACTTTCGGTAATGGCTGTAAGGTTCTCCACCTGAATACAGAGCACTATATCAAGAAGTAAAGGACATAAAGCCCACGAAGTATAGCATTGCTCCATAGAAATGTACCGTGAGATAACGTATCAGCCACTTTGCCCAGGCTCCTTCCCATTTCGGCAGGAGAGAGAATGCCCATTGTATCGGACCGAATATCGTCAGCATACCCAGGAGTATCTGTTGGCAATAGATTGTTGCCCACCAACCTATGCGGAAGACAATCAATGCTATGAGCATAATCACCTTGTCTATGCCTACCACCGCACCAGCTGTGAGTGACGTGAACCAGAGCTTTGAAGCATCGGTTTCCATGTTTGTCACTTCATCCACACCTGCCTGTTCCATGGTGGACTCTATCAGGTTTGGATCCGATGTGCCAGAATGGGCTACGTCTGCCTGTGCCTGTAATGAGTTATAAAGAGTATCTCGTGTATAGATGAGTTCCTGGACTTCTTCAAACTTATCCTCAATCTGTGCGGACTCCGCTTCATACAAATCGTGGGTGTATGAACCTATGCAGTTAGGGATATAGGAGAGAAAGTCAAGTACACACCAGCTGCTGCCGTTGTTTGTAATGCCGGTATCTGCAGGTGGGTACCACCAACAGAGGATGACACTGACCACAAGAGGCTTGAACAGCTTCATGATGTCTATCGGCTCATGCTTTACCATCATCTTGTAGGTCATACTGCCAGCTACGACTATCGAGAACAGCGCAGCCAGAGCCATACACATCTGCAATATCCACCAAAATGGACCTTGGGAGCCTGTGAACGTGGCATCACAAAGGAACTCGTTGGTCTGGAATATTACATCATCAATCTCCTGTTCGAGGATCTTGATACCGAAATCGGAAAGGATGTTTGAATCTGCCATGTTTTATTGTCTTACTATGTTATTGTCATCGGAGTCATCAGTTTCTGAGCCTCCTGAGTTATTTCCTATATTCTTTTTGCCTGCTTCACGCCATCGGCTGATTGCTGATGATGCGTGGCTGGCCACATTGTTTCTTCTTGCAAGTCGGGCAGCAAGCAAGGATGATGTCTTTCGCTTGTTGCTTAGTTGGATAAGAAATGAGATAAGTGTCTCATTCTGCTTGGTAATGTCATCATAGATGGCAAGATACTGCTGTTTGCGCTGGGCATTGGCATATAGGCATCCTGCATCTCCTTGATGGCGGTCTTATACATCTTGTAGTATTCTGTCCATCGTGTCTTGTCTGAAACAGAACCACCAGCGCTTACTATTCGGTCAATATTCGCCTGAAAGTCCAAGAGCTTGGAGTTGATCTTGTTTCCTTCTGCAAGCCAGGCAATGTCAATCTGCCGGTCTGCAATGTTGAGTGCCTCTATTTCTGCTCGTTGGGTAAGAGATGCTTTGATACTGTCAGCAACATCCACCTGCTGGTATGCAGAGACTCCTGCCATGGTTCTGAAAAACTGCTTGTTCTTTTTTGCAGCAGACTTCTGATAGTTGTTGTGTAAGGCATCATAATAGAATGCAGGAGTGAGACCGCCAGAACCAATCTCCTGAACCGTAATCTGGTTCATCTTGGCTGCATCATGGTTGTAACTCACATAGCCTTGGGCTGATGCGTTAAAGCATAACGTCAAGCCACATAGACAAAGTGCTGTCCGTGAAGAGATTAAATGTTTCATATTCATTGATTTTTTATTTATTATCCTAATAGCCTAAATATCCAGCGCCTCTCCATCTACCAAAGGCATCACTTATGATTTCCTCCTTGCTCTTGGCACGGTACACCTGCTTTTTCCAATAGCCTATTCTCACTTGGATATATCTCCATGTTTCAAAGTATGCCTTGTTGAGATGCTTGTTGATGTTGTCGAGCGAGTTGTTGATGTTTGTAAGAATGAGAAGCAAGTCTGACGTTGAACATGCCGCAGCTCCAGTAGCATATAGCAGCAAATCACTTACAGACTATAGAGATTGTCGCCTTCATCTGCAATCTTAGCCAAAGCCTTGGTGTTGATGGTGATGATCAGCGTATCGGTACTCATGATGTTTCCTCTTTCCAGGCATTTCTTCCTGAAATCATTTAGCATCTTTCTATAGTCACCGACTTTGTCACTCACATTCTCATAGGTGCTGTACACATTGAGACTGGTGCGGAGTGACTGGTACAGAATGTCAATCACATCAAATGCCCTGGTGTACTTATCCAGTTCCTTGTTGATGTCTCTGAAGCCTAAGTTGGCATCGCCGCTATAGTCATGCAGCAGTTTATTGCTTGCCTCCAAGGTGGAACGCACAAGCAGCAGACTGCGCTGTTGCTTGTGATCTTTGATATAGGCCTCGATAGAAACTGCATCAAAACCCACCTGAGCCTTTGCCACCGAAGGCAAAAGGGTCAACAGACAAATGAGTATTGTCAGTATCTTGCTATTCACTGTATTCTTCTTCATCGTCATCATATTTTCCGTTATAACTATCTGAATGTCCGCTATCAGCTGCATGTCGCAACCATCGTTTCCTGCACTTTTCTATAAGCGTCAGTCTTCTGCCTTGCTCGTCATTCAGTGGGGGAGCGACACTTCTCAGAATGTCTATGATGGAATGCTTGTAATGCATCATCTTCTCCAATGACACCAGATCGGCAAATATCTTGGTGAGACGGCTGTCTATCTGACGTGCAATCTCCAGTCGGTCACTTGACCAGAGCAAATGATAAGTATCATCCGTATTGTCTGATTCCACAGGGCTACTCTTGGCATATTCAACCGTAGGGTCACAGTCTGGATAGTCACGAGCAATCTCTGCAAGTTTGGCATTCACTTCGGCTGCTTTCTCCTCATCGGTTTTAGCAGGATCGAGGTTTACTACAGCCACAACTTGCGTATCGCTATATTCCGTGGTCAGAGTCCATGAAATCTGCACGATGGCACGGTGTATCTTGAGGCCCATGAAGTACTTAGGCTTTCTTGCTATTGAAACTGTTGCCTTGAAAGTAATGACACCATTGATATTCGGCATGGAAGCAGTACGAACGAAAGTATTACCTTCCCAAGCCCCCGAACCAATTCCAACTGAGATTATAGGCAGTCTTGCAATCCTGCATGATGGCAGGTATTCGGTAATAGTCATCAGTCACTGCATTTTCTCCATCAATAGCCTCTTGCTTTGCCTTTTGGTACTGGGCAAGTTCTGATTCGGCTGTACTCTTGTCAGATTTCAATGCTGTAATGCGGTCTTTGTTGGCATTGTACTGTTGACGATACCTCGCTGCATCATTCACATTTGAATTCTTGATTTTTCTCAGAAGTTCCGTATTCTCTGCCTCCAAGCTTGTAATTTCAGACTGGAGAGAAGCTATTTTCCTCTCTGTTTCAGCAATCCTGGAATCAATCTCTGAGGTGTTGACGCTTTCATGAGTGACACTCGTGGCCATGGCACACTGCTTGGTGTGACCATTCACGCTACCTCCGCAACTCGAACACTTGTATTGGGTTGATGCTTCACCAAGTTTGGTGCCACCATGACAGGTTACACTGATGGTTGCTGTTTCACATCCTGCAATCTTCTTGGCATCGGTTGTCTGATAGTATCTCTTTGCATCACTTGAAAGATAGTAGGTGTAACCTTCCTCGTTATCATTGAGCTCTTTCAGTCGTGCATTCAATCCGGCTTTGAATGTGTTCATGTCCATCGTGTAGGAATCAAAGACATCCTCATAGGCAACTTCCTTTTTGTACCAGCTCTTTGAAACATGAATCTCGTAAGCATAGGCTTTAGCATATTGACCACTTTTCTTCTTACTGAGAATATAGCCTGACATATAGTAGGTTATGCTATAATTGAAGCCGTCATTCGAGTTGTTATGTTGCTGAACATCACTTCGACTCCAACCTGCGTGGCTTTCTGAGTTTCTCAATGCAGCTTCTCTTTCTGCCGATGTTGGAGTATAGTTTTTGTCCTTTGTGCTGATACGATACCAGTGATCACCTTTGATGATGGCATCATTGTCTGTTGGTGGATAGTAGTCACACAGCTTCACATTACCAGCATCAACTCTATAGATATACCATCGCTGGGTGTAGTATTGTCCCATTCCTTCACGGGCATAGTCTGTTACCCAGGATGTCAGATTATAGTTCGATAAAGAGAAGAGATTTGCAATGCTGTCCCTTCCTCCAACGAACTGCAATATTGTGTTTCCGGCATTGGTTTGACAGACTGTTGTAGAGACCATAGACATTTTCTGCAATCTCTATAACGCTGCTTGCCTTATCCATCATCGTTCCACTGAAACTGCTGTTGCCAAGGATGGAGCCTACGGCATTACCAGCTCCAGCAGAAGCAAGATTGACTCCCATGGCATACAGGTTGTCAATGTCTTCCTTCAGATTCTCCTTGGTGAAGTTGGAACCGAACCCGGAAAAGTTATCAAACATCGCTTCCCAATCTACGTTACCCAACTCCGAGAGTTTCAGGATGGCAGCCAATTCCTGATTAATCTCCAGGAATGCTATATCCTTGAACGAGAGGGTGCTGTTGGTGACGATAGACTCGAACTGATAGCAGAGAGTCTTGGTCTCTTCACATACCTTATATAAATAGCTTCCCCAATAGAGAGCATTCTGTGGACTTTTGAGCATCATTCCAGCTACAGTCCATATCTTCGGCATGATCTTGGCCGACACCATGTTGTAGATACGGCGGTAATAGTAGTTCTCCGTCGCACTTGTCCATAGTCCCAGATGGGTGAGGGCTTTGCGGTCAAGGAACTTAGAAGTGAAGATTCCTGCCGCTGCCACCTCTGCCGCCTGATAGTGATCACGTATCTTAGCTACCTGTTCGGCATAATACGCTCAGTAGCTGCCTCTGTTGCAAAAGCGGCTGTCATTGCTTCTACAGTGCGCTTGTCATAGTTCACACTGTAGTACTGTGCCATCATCGGTACTACGGCACAGAGATAGAGAGTAAGTATTATCAGATAGCGTTTCATTTGCCTGAATATTATTGTTTATGACATGTTACATATACTCATCAAATTTCCTCTTGGGTTTGAGGTTCAGCACATGACCAGTCTGGTTCACCTTTTGGGCAAATGGCAAGGATTTGGTGATCCCTGACAGTTCCCAGTCTCGGCAATAGGCTTCGATGGCATGCTGATGGTCGCATTGCAACTCTTTCTTGTAGAGCTTCAAGGCTTCCTTCTCTGCTCGCTCGGTGGTATAGGTCATATAGCACTCGTGAGGTTCTTCTACACCAAACACGCCTCCGACACTTCCTCTTCGGATAAAGACTTCTCGGAAGAAGCTTCTGCCTTCCTTGTTTTCAAGGCGGTTGATGGTGAAGATCTTCTTGCAGTCCACATCTGTCAAACCCAGGATTGCCTTGATCTCGTCGAAACGTTCACGGAACTTGCTCTGGTCAAGCAGCATCACCACATCAGAGTTGTTGATGATGGCTTCCTTCACGATAGGACTTCCCACGATGTCCTGGATCTCCTGAGTAACCACACCCACAGAAGCCCAGAACTTACGGGCTGTCTTGTAGAGGTATTTGATGTACTCTGCCATCATTGGCGAAGCAATGGCTTTCCATGCCTCTTCAATGACAAGCACCTTGCGGTTCTTCTTGATACGCATCTTCTGGATGAAAACGTCCATGATGATAAGTGTAACAAGAGGGAATAGGAGAGGGTCATCCTTGATGGAGTCTATCTCGAAAACGATGAAGGTCTCATCAAACAGCTTTGTGTCGAGGTTCTCATTGAGGGTGAGCTCATGGCTACCGCCCTTGTAGAAGTCCTTCAGCAGATAGTTGTAGGATGCCAGGTCGATTCCTGCCCAGGTTGTTCTCCTTTATAATCTGAGGAATACGGACTTTACTGTACTCGTAGAATGTGTTGAACGACAGGTTCTCTATTTGTTTCTTCATGAAGTATTCATCGAAGTATTCCGTGATAACCTGCTCTATGAGACGGTCTTCCGTCTTGGTGACTTCACCTTGGGTTCCTTTCCAGATGAGCATGACCAGATTTTTCAGGAAGCCTATCTTCTCGATGTTCAACTCCTCACGCTTGATGGCAAAAGGATTCATCGTGATAGGATGCTCGTCTGTGTAGCTGATATATTTGCCACCGACATATTCGCAGAGTCCTTCGTATGAATTACCGGTATCAACCATCACAACGTCGGTGTTCTGTTCCCACATCTGACGGACTACACTATTCATGTGGAAGGACTTGCCGCTTCCAGACGGACCGAGGCAGAAGAAATTGGAGTTATCCGTTATCTTGTTCTTTCCTTCCTTACCACTGATGTCGATGGCAACAGGCACACCTTGGCGGTCTGTATAGTAAATCTTCAACGGGGTTTCCTCACTATGCTGAATGCGCTCTTTGTACATGAGACAGGCGGCTGCATCACTGAGAGTCAGGAAGCGGTCATACTCTGGGTTGGTGGAGTAGCAATTACCAGGGAATGAGTTGACAAACAGCTCCAGCTGGTTGTAGGCTCTTTTGCTGATATGAATGCCCAATCGCCCGAAGGAGTTCTCCAGATGGTTGGTACTTTTCTGAATATCAGCATCTATAGGTACTCCAACGACAAGGTTGAAGTGAGCATATACCAACTGTTTGTTTTCTCTTGCTATCACATCCTGCACCTTCTTGATGTCCTCCACGGCTATCTGGTTGCTTGGATTAGGCATACTGGCATGACGGTTTTTCTTCTTGTCGAGTAGGGAGAGCTCTCTTTTCTGGTTAGGAATGAAGAACATCTGGTTATACACAACTACATCGGCAGATGGGATGCTGTCAACCAATGATACCATATCCACTGGCATTGAAACATTGTTTACCTCAATGTTTGTGAAAGGACGGACTATAGATGGTGTGCTGACACAGTCAACATCAACAAGACTATAGACCTTGCATCGTTTGTTGCCCATACAGATAGACTCTTCATCGACTTTGAAGTTGGTCATTGATACAGTCTTGTCGTTAAAGTTCATCGAGAAATAGCGGTCCACATATTCGCGAGCTGTATTTCCGTCCAGATAGGAGGCTTCCACGCCTGAGTCCTTCAACTGGTCTTTGACCTTGCGAATTTTCACCATAAAGTCACGCCATTTCTTGCTATCAAAAGAGAAGATACGGCTTTTCTTATTCTCCTGGGTGATAATCAGATAAGTCTGGCTGTCGGTATAGGAACGTCCATTGAAATACTTGAAGTAAGACTCTGACAAGAACTCACGGTTGTCGTTACTCTCATCCTGGAACTGCTTACGCACGAAGACATCCTGCTTATGAATGGCATAGCCTTCACCGAGGGTCTGGCAAGTGCGGTGACAAGATGATTGAACTCATAATAGCTGTCTATGTTTGCAGAATACTTCTGCACCGGGTTCTCCATCTTCAAGATGGCAGAATATTCGCCAGTCTTGGTATAGAGCACGCCAATGCCATCCACATCTTCAACAGAGAAGTAGATGTCTTGAAAGATCTTCTTGCGTTTGCCTCCGGTTCCAAAGGCAGAGACTGAGATAGCCATGCCTATGAGTATAGCTACAAATGCTATGATTACATATATGATCATTGTTATTTGCTCTTTTATCAAATGAAGATAGGCTCATCCTTGCGAGAGGGTGAGCCTACCGATTTACACTATTCAGATTTCAACACACTTGCTCATTTGTTTACGTTTGAATTTTGTTTGATTACATTCTATGCGAACAGGCATAGATGAACACACCATGCTCTTCCTTCTTGGTATGCAACCCTTTCTTCTGTTTGAAGAAGATGAGGGCGGCTCCCGAACAGAGGGAAACAGCAAGAACCACAAGACCAACCACAAAGCCGAGAATGCAATATGCTATGATAAAGCCGAGGATGGCTCCACCAACGGCACAGGCTGCCCAGGTGATGTAGCGTCCCTGGAATCCCATAAATTCAAGGGGCTTTTGGAGACCCTTGAACATGGGATAGCTTACGTACTGATTTTCGTTTACTTCTCCTGACATGATGTATTCTTTAATGCTTGAACGAAAGATTAGAGACCGAAGAACAAAGGCAGAGCCTGGGCTGCAGCAACGAGGAAGATACATGCGCCAACAACCATCATGATCTTCTTCTTGAGAATCTGCTTCCGAATTGTAAAGTGCTGAATATCAACACTCCCAAAAAGCAAAAAGTACCAAAAGAAACAAACTGGAAACAAAAATTTCAAAAACCCCAAAATGAAAACATCTGCTTAACATATCTTAACACGGAAATGAACGGAAATTTTCATTTTCTATCATTTTGTGCTGCGTTCCTGAAGGTGCAAAATCAGGTATTGTGAACCTTATTGTCGTTTCAGCAATCAGGTTGAAAAAATGGCTTTAGTTGGAAAATGTGCACGAAAAGTGGGCTTTTCAGGTGGCATTTTATAGTATTTTCTGCGAAAATACAGTTGTATGTTTAACTTTCTACGTATAAGTCTCTTTAGTCTCACGGAATTTTATTAACTTTGCACCAAAGTTTATTTTAATTGCAATTTTATGGTCACTTATTTTGATGCATGTGAGATTCTTGAAATGCTGTCTGAAGCATCTGTAAAGGTGTTTCTGGACGGCGGTTGGGGTGTCGATGCACTTATAGGCAGAGAAACAAGAATACATAACGACATCGATCTGTTCGTAGAGAAGAAAGACTATGGTAAGGCCATATCCGTGATTACCTGGAAGGGATACAGAGAAGTTGTAATGGACTATACGACCGATAGCCATACTGTCTGGAAAGATGACAACGGAAGAATAATCGATCTGCATTGTTTCGAATATGTCGAAGATGGAATTCTATATGACGGATACACTTTCCCAAGCGAAACTTTCTCAGGTAAAGGAAATATCGGGAATATTGAGGTAACATGCATAAACCCGGAGGCACAGGTACAGTTCCATCTTGGATATGAATACGATGAAAATGATGTCCACGACGTCCTGTTATTATGCAGAACTTTCAATCTTGAGATACCGGAGCAATATAAAACTCACATCTGATTCAATATGCTATGATTACTGATAGTTATGATATTGAAACTGAACCAATGATCAATCTGTTTGATTTCTACGGCAGACGTGGAGATTTTGCAGATATATGCCTGATAATATTCTCGAAGGAGATTCATCGGCATTTACTTGATTCCTACGAATCTGAAATTATTGCAACTATGCCGGCTTGCAATGGCGATACGCATATCTATAAAACAACTTATAAAGGAGTTACGATAACTTTCTACCTGTCAGGAATAGGTTCAGCAGTAGCATCCTCTCAATGTCATCTTGCAAGCTGGCTAACTGGAGCATCAAAGTTCATTATGTTCGGTTCCTGTGGCAGTCTTGACCGTACAACCACACAAGGTAGATTTATCATACCGACACAAAGTTACAGAGGGGACGGGTGTTCATATTATTTTGCAGCACCATCCGACTATATTGATATAGCCGCAAGCAAGGAACTTTCCATAATTTTCGACAAATTATCTGTACCATATATTACAGGTAAAATATGGACGACAGATTCGATGATCAGAGAAACAAAAGGACTTGTACGCAAACGTATGGAAGAAGGGTGCATCGCTGTAGAAATGGAATTGGCTGGAGTTCAATCTGTGTGCGACTTCTACAATTTGAAGTTGTATGCTTTTTTTGAAACAGGTGACATTTTGGATACAAATGGATATGAAGCCAAAGGCTTGAACAATGCCAACCATAGTTTAAACAAACTTTATATTGCTTTAGAAACGGCAACCTACATCTGAAGTATATCAGAATTGTAAATTCCCATTTAGCGGACTATATAAAAAGTATTCCATAACCATCTATACGTGGTTTACGGAATGCTTACTTTATAACAATTAGGTTTACACTCGTTTATTTTGACGGTGCAAAGTTACTCATGCTATCTGGCTCCCACAACGGGCAATAGTGCACATTTTCAAGAAAATGACGTTTTCAAGAAAAAAATATCCCTACAAACTTAGACTATGCCAAGTTTCGTAGGGATTTTGGAGGGTATAAACATTAGATTACTTCGTCCAGTGGTAGTGACTGTCGAGCATCAGGAAGATAGCCAAGCCGAAAATAACGAGTCCAAGGACAAAGAAGAACCAGAAGAAATACTGCACATAGTGTCCGAGGTAGGTTCCGTCGTACTCCTTGTACCTTTCCTGAACCCTTCTACGTTCTTCATAAAACATTTGATTGACCTCACGGATATGCTTCTGCATCTGAGTGGTCATCCATTCATGTTGTTTGTCGAACATGTCCTGAATCTTCTTCCAGTCAACATCATCGACTCTGACTGAAACCTTCAACTTGGTTGGGGCATCCTTCAGAACATTGTCAATGTGGGTATTGATGGTGTCAACCTTACCACTGATAGTGTCAACGGCATTGCCAAGAGCAGTCTGAGCTGAATTGTACTTACGGATGGCAGACTCCAGTTGAAGAGTTGCATTGATCCAAGTGTTGGTCGCTTTGTCAATGTTCTCACTCAACTGCCTGAGTTCAGGCGCACGACTGACAACAGCATCCTCGGCATCATGCTCTTCAATCTCTTCCTGGACTTCGTTCATCATGTCATCGAAGTCAGGCTTCTGCTCGTCATCTTCGATGAGTTCTTCTACATGTTTTGTTCTTCTCATTGATATGTAGGATTTGTCTAACGGTGGAATGAACGTCTTTTCTGCGGTGGCTTGCACATGGCATGAGCCATCTGGAGGCAACGGCGAGCCCGCTCACGCTCGTCTTCGTCATCATCCTTACCCCAACCAGAGGAAGGAGCAGAACCACCACCGCCACAAGATTCGGACACGGTTGTTGCTGCATCAATCATATCAAGGAAGAGAAGCATACCTACATGAGAAATGTCCTCTCTTGATGCAGTCATATCAGAATCAGGAACCTGAACCTCATTGAGGAAGATGTCCTTGACCGTGTTCGGAATATAGATTCTCTTCATTTCACCGCTAACATTGACATTGAAGGCAGTCTTGGTAGCAACTGGCAATGGCTTAGAATTGGACTGGGTAGGTTTCGTTGTCTGAGCAACATGGCGAGCAGGGCGAGCCGGTGAAACGGAAGGTGAAGCAGGTCGCATCTTGACCTGAGTAGCTTAGGATGCATCTTCTTCCATGTGGCTTCAAGCTGTGATACCATGAACTTTCGACCGATGGCAGAAGCCTTGAACACTGAGGCATTCTTGCCGATGGTGTAGCCCACAAGTTTGCAGTTAGTAGTGTCATACCTTGGATTGACCTCATAGCCTCTCATGCGAAGCATATCAAAGTAACGGTCAATGTCGAAACTATCCATCTTCTGAAGGGTATATTCGCAAAACTCCGCTATATCTTGTTGGCGCATTTCACGAACCTCCTGAGGTTGCTCCCAACCATGCCTTGCGTTGATAATTTCCGCAGCCTTATTGCTCTGATGTGAACATCGTGAACATCGTTGGTCTTGCCGTCATTATCCACACGGCAACAGTCAAGATGCAGGTGAAGGGTTCCAGACTTGGAATCCCGATGCAAGGCAGCAACACTCATAGAATTGCGGAAATTGGTCTTGACCTTCTCCTTAAAGCCTTTGGGTAAAAGTCCGACTGAATCCAAAGCTTCCAATCCTTCATCAGCGAGGTTTGCCCAGTCATCCAAGGTATAGTTCTCTGACTCTTCCTTGGATGGGGAGAGTACAAACGTGGTCATGAAGCGTTCCAACTTTCGCCCAACAGTCCTGTCCTGTTGATGCAACTGGCAGTGATGCTTCATCCGATACCAGATTTCGGTGGCATCGAGATAGTCAGGCATGTGGTTCACCTTGACCACGGTTGCATCCTCCTTCTCCATTGCGTACCTTGCGGCATTGCCGCCATAGGCTACTGGTCTTGCGAGTATAATCATTCGTCTTCTTGAACTTTGGTCAGTACAGGAGAAGTAAGGTTGTCTTCAATGCTATACCAGTGTTTGATGAGTCGTTCAACGGCTTCAATCCACCACTTCATGAACTTTGGAGATCTGAACATCTTCTGCTTTTCCTCGGGTGAAGCATCGTGCAACTTACTGCGGACTTTTATCAAGTCGGTACGTGCCTCAGTCAGAGAGTTCAGGGCTTTGCTTTCCTCTGGAGTGAGTCGCTGACGTGGGTGATGCTTCTTGCCAGTCTCAACGAGATACTTGCCTATGCTCATACCACATTCCTTAGCGAGTTTTTTCAGTTCCTTCCAGTCCTTATCGGTACAGCGGAAGGAATGCACCCTTGTGGGTGTCTTCTTGATAATCTTCTTTTTCTTAGCCATATCTTTGAATATGATTAAAGGGATGAATATAAATCAGTAAAAAAGAAGGACATAGGTCTGCGAGCCTGCGAGTAGCCCGAGAAACTTTTAGGACTGCATAAATTTGGTCACAAATAATGTAGTACAAAAGGATTTCTCGAAAAGTACCTCTTAAAAATCGGTCCTTTTACCTGCTAAGTTCCCGTCAGGCTTAGAAAGTCGTTTCGGCTTGCCGTGTTGTCCTGTATCGGTAAACGTCCTTTGGGATGGTTTGGCGGTGCAGGTCGCATTCCTGAGTCCTCAGACGGCTATTTGTTGCCGTTCTGGTTGTAGTAGCCGTTAGGCTTCTGATAGCCGTTGAAAGGCGGTCTTTGATTGCCGTTAGGCTGTTGTGGCTGCTGTCCTCCTTGCTGAGAAGGTATCTGCTCATGCTGCTTCCCTTCATTCTGCTTGCCATCGGCTTCACCTTGGGGAGAAGGGCTGTCAGCAGACTGCGGGGAATTGTTTTCAGGAGGTGATGGTGACTTGTTGCCATCTGCTCCAGACTTACCCACATTGCCACTATCATTAGATTGTGGTGATTGGTGCGACACATTGCCAGTTGTCTGAGGATTGTTGCCCTCGGCAGAGTCATTGGATTTGTCATCGGCAGAAGCAGAACCTTCCTTGTCCTTCTTCTTGTCATCAGGATCCTCAGTGATGATGACCTTGGAGGCAGGAACTTCCGCATGGATGATTGCCGTACTGTCGTTATTGCGCTTTAAGGCAAAGGCATTCGACACGAACTTGGCATCAACATACCAGCCTGAGAGACAATGAAGGGTGTAGATGCGGTTATCTTCCACTTCCTGAGAAGAGAAAATGCCCACAGCCTCCATAGCATCCAACAGCTTTGGAACCGTCTTGCGGTCTTTGTCCCAGAGTTTGGCAAGTTGGGTATTGTCAACCATAACTTGACCTGCCAAGATTTCTACTTGCTTGGTCTTGCTGATTTGCACAAGTTTTGGAACTGGCTCGGCAAGATCCACAAGCGACATGAAGCATTCCATACGGTCAATCTTGTACTTCTTGCTTCGAAGATGCTTCAACTGCTCTTCAGAGAAAGTGAAGCAACGATGTAATTTTTTATCGTCCATAGTCTATGATATTATTGAAATGTAACCGAATAAAGGGAAAAGGAATATGCCATCAAAAAGAAGAGAATCACTGGATAAGTTCAACCAGGGATTTCTTCATGTCATCATCAATGACTCGGTATCGGGCAAAAGCAACGCTGCCTTTGGCATGACCAGACATAGAAGCAACCAAATCAGGGTCTTTGACCATGCGGTAAAGATTACCGATAAAAGTCCTTCGTGCAAGATGAGAGGTAGCCACATCTGAGATTGGCTTCTTCTCTTCAAGCCGTGTCTTAGGGTTAATCACAGTGACAACACGATTTACCTTGGCACGCTTCAAGATTCTACGGATAGCATCGTTGAACTTGAAGTTATAATGCTTGGGGAAGATTGGTTCATCATCACCATGGTCATGGCCATCAAGGATAGCCATAGCCTTGGGGATAAGAGGAACCCTTACAACGTCACCTAACTTGCCCTTGGTCTTGATGGGGATATATTCCAGAACACCGTCAATAATGTTCTTGGGGGTGAAGGTCACAAGATCACTATGACGGCATCCGACCATACACTGAAACACGAACATATCACGATACTCAGCAAGTTCTGCATCATCCGTTAGGTCTGCATCCAGAACTTGGTCACGCTCCTGAATGGTCAGGAAATATGGAGTGCCATAGAGTGCCTTGGGCATGTCATAGCCAAAGAAGGGGTCATTGTTTGTGACTCCCTGCTTTCGTACCCAGTTGCAGACGGTACGCATCAAGGTCATGTTAGTGACGATGGTATTCATAGATATGTCATAGTCAGAAGACAGGAAATCCGCAAACACACGAAGATCATCGGCAGTCATGCTGTCAATGTTCATCGGGTGTTTGTGTTCATCCTCAAAACGAGTAACCTTGTCAATCAGGCATCGGGTGTTGCACTCCTGATGCTTGCCGAAATGCTTGTTCTGAAGGTACCTCTCTGCCCAGATGACAAAGGATTTGCTTACCGCCATGCCACTGCCCATGCAATAGGCATTGGGGTGGTGATAGCAAATATCAGTCGTCTTAGCCAGTCGGAGTTTGCTCCGATATAGTATTCCCTGGTTATGATACCTGTAATCTCCTTGACCTGTGAGTCAAAGAGGTTTCTGGTATCGTCATCCACAAGATTGACACGGCTCTTGTAGCCCTGTCGTTCTTGGCTCCAGTGATTGGGATTGATCTGAAGTTCGCTTGCGCACTTGACATCAAGCCCTTTGTCACGGACACGGAAGTACACCGAAGCACGGCTGTCAAGGTCGTTCTTCGATGTATCTTTCTGACGTATGTAAGCGGTAACTCTCATTGATATGTCTATGATATGACAAAAGGGAAAGAAGAAACTATCTGCGGAAATGCAGGTGACGATGCTCGGGATAGTCCGAAGCAATGTCCTTCAGCTGCTGTTCAAGTCGCTCGTTCTGGTATGGAGTGAGCGCATGGATAGCCTTGATGCAGACACTCTGCACAAGCAGGGTTCGTCTGCCGATAGTGTTTTCTTGGTCAATGCCCTTGTTGGCATGTGAAATCTCGCACAGTTCATTGAAGGCATCCTTCATACTGTGATAGCCTGTGCCATCCTTGGCATAGGTAACGGCAAGGCTGGCTACCTGAGCCAGTTTGTCGTTGTACTGCTGTTGATTGAAATCCTGATTCATAATACTCATTGATTAGTGGTTGGCAAGTTCATTCAGCTTCTGGGCTGCTGCCTCCTTG
>ENA-OQHV01000045-OQHV01000045.1-human-gut-metagenome-genome-assembly--contig:-NODE-45-length-21449-cov-2.139387_pt1 | contig 21449 bp, 20 predicted proteins | sample MGYA00242641_ERZ504732 | MGnify/ENA primary metagenome ERZ504732 (study PRJEB26092, sample SAMD00036222) | human gut metagenome | host: Homo sapiens | study: EMG produced TPA metagenomics assembly of...
ATAGTCATTCTGTTTGATTGATGGTATAAAGATACGAAAAACATTCCAGATTACGACATAAATCAGAGATTATTTTCGTGAAATATAAACATTTTAAACAGGCCTTACTTTTTAAAGTGGGCTCATTCATCCTCTTTCCAATACCTCCCGATGCGCTTTGCACTACGGGACGTAATTTTATGGAACTCTATTACAATAATCCCGCCCTCGCACGTTATTAATATATTAATTTAATTAGGAGAAAAAGAAAATGATAGAATATATTCATGGCGATCTGACAGAGCTGACACCTGCACTGGCTATTGTTGAGACTGCGGGGGTGGGCTACGGACTCAATATATCGCTCAATACATATACTGCCATTCAGGGCAAACAGGAAGTGAAACTCTATGTTCACGAAGTGCTGGTGCTGGTGGAAGAGATGACTCTTTCACCCTTTTCGGCTTTGCTACCAAACAGGAACGTGAACTCTACCGCCTCCTCATCACCGTTTCAGGAGTAGGCGGAAATACGGCCCGTATGATTCTCTCTTCACTCTCGCCACGCGAACTCTGCGAAATCATCTCTACTGGTAACGACAAGATGCTGAAAACCGTGAAGGGTATCGGACTGAAGACTGCACAGCGAATCATCATCGACTTGAAAGATAAAATCGTGAGCCTCGGCATTGCTGACGAACTGCCAGCCAGCGGAGGCAATGTGGTGATGGTGAACAATGACGTAAAGGATGAGGCGGTAAGCGCCCTCACCATGCTCGGCTTCTCGCCGGCACCATCTGCCAAGGTAGTAGTAGATATCCTCAAGGCACAGCCTGATCTCCCGGTAGAACAGGTTGTGAAACTGGCATTGAAGCAAATCAAATAAGTTAGGAGTTTTTTGTCGATGAAACAGAAGCAAAGATTCATATCTTTTCTATTGGCTTGGCTGATGGTGGCAACCTTCGGCTATGCGATAGCTTTGCCTCAACTTCAGGACGATAAAAAGAAAAACCATATCAGCACAGCCCAGCCCGTGCAGCTCGATGAAGATACCATTCCCGATTCGCTGCTGCATACCCGCTGGCAGATTCAGCGCACCCAACCTTACTCCCTGAGCGACCTCTATCAGAGTCCGCTCGACCTGAAACGTCCTGATAATCTGCAATATCAGGTAGTCTACAACGATACCCTCGACCGCTATATCATCGGCAACCGCATGGGCTCAACCTGGCTTTCGGCTCCTATCATGCTCACTCCGAAAGAGTATCTTGCATGACCGAACAGCAGCAGCGCAACAGCTACTTCCGCAAGCAGAACGATGAAATCTTCCAGGCAAAAGGCAAGGAGAAGTTCGATTTCTCAGATATGCACTTCGACTTGGGACCTGCAGAGAAAATCTTCGGTCCTGGTGGCATCAGAGTGAAGACACAGGGTTCTGCCGAACTTAAGTTCGGTATCAACAAGAAGAGCATCGACAATCCTTCGTTGCTATCCGAAACCGAAAGACGACGATGATGGATTTTGATGAGAAAATCAATCTCAACGTCAACGGAAAGGTGGGCGATAAGGTGAACATGAACCTGAATTACAACACCGATGCCACCTTCGATTTCGATGCACAGAACATGAAACTGAAGTACGACGGCAAGGAAGATGAAATCATCAAACTCGTTGAGGCGGGCAATGTCTCCTTCCCTTCCAACTCTTCGCTCATCAAAGGCGCCAGCAGTCTGTTTGGTGTTAGACCGATATGCAGTTTGGCAAACTCAAGCTGCAGATGGTGGCTTCGCAGAAGAAAAGTGCATCGAAGAGCGTATCTACTAGGGGCGGTGTACAGCTCACTCCTTTCGAGTTGAATGTAGCCGATTATGAGGAGAACCGCCACTTCTTCCTCTCCCAGTATTTCAGAAATCATTATGATGCCTGGATGCAGAAACTTCCTAATCTCACCACGGGCATCACCATCAACCGTGTGGAGGTGTGGGTTACCAACAAAACCGGCAATACCACCAATACCCGAAACATCGTAGCCCTGACCGACCTGGGCGAGAACCAGAAACTGAGCAACCCGATGTGGACGGCGAGCGGACAGGTGCCTTCTAACCAGGCGAATACTGAGTATGCTGCGATGAACAGCCAATATGCTGCTGCCCGTGACATCGACCAGGCTGCAACCACTCTCGATGGAGGCGGACTGGTTGGTGGAGCCGATTATGAGAAACTGGAGAGTGCCCGTCTGCTCAATTCTTCTGAGTATACGGTCAATACCGCTTTGGGTTATATCTCATTGAAAACCAGTCTGCAGACCGACCAGGTACTTGCTGTAGCCTATGAGTATACATCGGGAGGTGTTACCTATCAGGTGGGCGAGTTTGCATCCGATCTCAGCGATACCAAGCAGGCACTCTTCGTGAAATCGCTCAAAAATACCAGTAACAATCCGCGACAGGCAACTGGGGGCTGATGATGAAGAACGTTTATTATCTGGCTTCTACCGTAGAGAAGGAGAAGTTCCGCCTGGATGTGAAATACCAGAGCGATACCACCGGCGTATATCTCAGTTATATCCCTGAGCAGCAGGTGAAGAAGCAGCCTATCATCCGTGTGCTGGGCGCCGACCGTCTGGATAACAACAACAAGCACACAGTAATGGATATTTCGATTATGTAGAAGGCTATACCATCTCTAACGGACGCGTGTTCATTCCGAAGGTAGAGCCTTTCGGCAGTTATATGCGTGATTATCTGGTCAAGCGGGGCGTGGCTGCCGACAAGGCTGAAAAGTATGCCTTTACCGAACTTTATGACAGTACGAAGACCGTAGCCAAGCAGATAGCCGAAAAGAACAAGTATCAGATTGTGGGACAGTTCAAGGGCTCTGCAGCCAATGTCATCTCGCTCGATGCCTACAATGTGCCACAGGGCTCGGTGGTCGTTACGGCAGGCGGTATCACCCTGAAAGAGGGCACCGACTATTCGGTAGATTACAGTGCCGGTGAGGTGACCATCCTGAACCAGAGCATCATTGATGCCGGTACGGCTGTCAACGTTTCTCTGGAGAGTAATACCGATTTCGGACAAACGCGAAAAACGATGTTCGGACTGAACTGGGAGTATGATTTTACCAAGAACTTCCAGTTGAGCGGTACTATCCAGCACCTCTCCGAACAGGCGCTTACCACCAAGGTATCCATGGGCTCCGAACCGCTGAAGAACACCCTTTGGGGCATCAATCTCAACTGGCGCAAGGAGAGTCAGTGGCTCACCAATGTGCTTGACAAGATACCATTCCTGCACCTCACCCAGCCATCGCAGATATCCTTTACAGGAGAATTTGCCCAGCTCATTGCCGGTGAGGCAGGTGGCACACAGGACAATGCATCTTATATCGATGACTTCGAGGGTACGAAGACCACCATCGATGTAACGACTCCTACCTCCTGGTTTATATCCAGTGTGCCTTCGCTCAATTTCAAGGACGATTACAGCGATAAGACCGGTCTGAGCAGCGGTTTCCACCGTTCGCGCCTAGCCTGGTATACCATCGATCCGCTGTTCACCCGCCGTGGAAGTTCGCTCACTCCGGGACATATCAAGGGCGACCTCAAGCAGTTGAGTAACCATTATGTCCGCGAGGTCTATACCAAGGAGCTCTTCCCATTGCGCGACCAGAGCAGTTATCAGGGCGCTACCAATACCCTGAATGTACTCAATCTGGCTTACTATCCAAGTGAGCCGGGATCATACAACTTCAATGTAACAGATTTGCAGGCTGACGGAACCCTGCAGAATCCGCAGCGCAACTGGGGCGGAATGATGCGTAAACTGGATACCAACGATTTCGAGCAGGCAAACATCGAATACATCGAGTTCTGGATGCTCGATCCGTTCATCTATTCCCGCGAAGAGGCTGATGCTGCCGATTATGGTGGCGATTTCTACATCAACCTGGGCGAGGTGAGCGAGGATATCCTGCGTGATGGCAAGAAATTCTATGAGAGTGGCATGCCGGTAGATGGCAGCAAGAGCTACACCTATACCCAGTGGGGTAAGATTCCTACCCAGAGCACCGTGACCTATGCCTTTGCTACCACCAGTGGCAGCAGAGCCTTGCAGGATGTGGGTTTCAACGGACTGACTGATGCCGAGGAGCAGGAATTCTACAAGAGTGCTTATCTCGACCAGATTCAGGGCAAGGTGAACCAGGCGGTGTTCGACAGCATCTTTGCCGATCCGGCACGTGATGACTACCACTATTTCCGCGGTTCCGACTGGGATGAGATGCGTGCTCCTATCTTGCAGCGATATAAGTATATCAACAATCCTCAGGGCAACTCGCCTGACAGCGACAGCCGTTCTGAGAGCTATGATACTTCTTATAAGTCAACGCCGGATGTCGAGGATATCAATCAGGATTATACCCTCAACGAATATGAGAAATACTTCCAGTATCGTGTCAGTATCCGTCCGGAAGATCTCGTGGTAGGTAACAATCATATCGTAGATAAGCGTGAATACAGCCAGACCTGGCGTGATAATACCAAGTCTACCGTTACCTGGTATCAGTTCCGCATACCTATCGATGAGTTTGAGAGCCGTCAGGGTAACATCAACGATTTCTCCAGCATCCGCTTCATGCGTATGTTCCTCACCGGTTTCAAGAAACCTATCGTGCTGCGTTTCGGTACCTTCGACCTCGTGATGGGCAAGTGGCGTACTTATGATCAGCCGCTTAGTGCAGCCAGTGGCGGAACCCTCGACGCAAGCAGCGTGAGTCTGGAAGAGAACGGCGAGAAGACACCGGTCAACTATGTATTGCCTCCGGGCATCAGGCGCGAACAGGATCCTAGTCAGCCTCAGTTGGTTGAGGCGAACGAGCAGGCGTTGAGTCTGGTGGTCAAGAATATGAGCACAGGCGAGGCGAAGGCGGTTTATAAGAATTCTACCCTTGATCTGCGCCAGTACAAGCGCATCCAGATGTTTGCCCATGCCAATGCATTGGAGCAGAATACCACCCGTCTGCAGGATGGTGATCTCTCAGTCTTCATCCGTCTGGGTAGTGATTACAAGAATAATTACTACGAGTATGAAATCCCGCTGAAACTCACCGAGCCACGCTCCAACTACAACCGCTATGTGCTTGCCGACTGTAAGGCGGTATGGCCTGAGGTGAATATGCTCGATGTGCCGCTGAGTGTCTTTACGGCATTGAAGAAAAACCGCAACAAGGCGAAGGCACAGGGTGTGGCTTCTTATCTCGCTCCTTATTCCATGATGGATGCAGAACATCCGCAGAACAAGATTACCATCGTGGGTAATCCGAGTCTCGGCGAAGTGAAGACCATGATGCTGGGTGTGAGAAACAATTCTGCCGACATCAAGAGTGGTGAGGTATGGATAAACGAACTCCGACTCAAGGAACATAATAATTCGGGTGGTTGGGCTGCCAATGCCAACCTCAACGTACAACTCTCCGATCTGGGTAGCGTAAATGCCACCGGCAGATACATCAGCGAGGGATTCGGCGGTCTGGAAGATGGCGTGGCAAGTCGCACCACCGATAATTATGGTACCTACAGTGTGACCACATCGCTCGAAATGGGTAAGTTCTTCCCTGACAAGGCGAAGGTGAGCATACCTTTATATTATAGTGTTACCAAGGAGAAGACCACTCCTAAGTATAATCCGCTGGATACCGATATGGAGTTGAAGGATGCCCTCGATGCTGCCGGCTCTAAGCACGAGCGCGATTCTATCGAGAATATCGCTGCCACCAAGATTACGCAGACCAACTTCTCCATCTCGAATGCCCGGGTGGGTATAGCTACCAAGCGCCATCCGATGCCATACGATCCAGCCAACTTCTCATTCACCTACAGTCATCAGCATCAGTATACTACGGGTGAAACGACGATGTATGAGCGTAAGGACAACTGGCGAGGAGCCCTGGATTATTCGTGGAGCCCGGTTTATAAGGCATGGGAACCATTCAAGGGACTGAAGAACAAGAGTAAGTGGCTCGACATACTGAAACGTTTCGGACTGAACTGGCTGCCGCAGAACATAGCCTTCAATACCGAGATGACGCGCGACTACTACGAATTGCAGGAGCGCGATATGGAAACCCTGATGAGTGGAACTGCCGGAGTAGACTCTAAGTTGCCGCTCACCTTCAGTGAGCAGTTCCTCTGGAACCGTGAGTTCTCCATCAACTGGGATCTGACCAAGAACCTGCACATGAACTTCCAGAGTGCTACCCATGCACAGATAGAGGAACCTTATACACCGGTCAACAAGGATCTTTATGCCGACCAGTATCATGCCTGGAAGGACTCCGTATGGACCAGCATCCGCCACTGGGGTGCACCGCTCGACTATAGTCAGAATTTCCAGGCATCTTATAGGTTGCCTCTCAATCTGCTGCCTGTCTTCGACTGGGTGAACAGCGATGCCTCTTACAATGCCAACTATTCTTGGGAGCGCGGTACAGAGGATGAGGAGGGCAACTCGTATGGAAATACCATCAATACCCAGCGCGAGCTGACATTGAACGGAAACTTCAACCTGGTGAAACTCTACAACCATGTGCCTTTCCTGAAGAAGGTAAACGATAAGTTTGACCGCACCCAGAGCAGGGCACAGATGCAGCGCAAGAAGCAGGAAAAAAGAAAAAAAGCAGGAAGAAAAGGAACAGGCGCTGATCCGAAGAAGGCGCTGCCTAAGAACAAGCGTGCCTTCGAACGGGAAATCACCCTCCTGCCTGATACCACATTCAAGATACGCCACGGTAAGAATACCAAGCGACTGATTGTGAATGCCAAGACGGAAGACGGCAAAGTGTTCCCGCTTAAATATAAAAAGGTGGATAATAACCAGATCAGAATCATCTCAAAGGTAGATACTGCCATGAAGGTGAAACTCTCCGTACTGGCTAAGGAACCGCTTGATGATAAGAAATGGTATAAGGGATTGCAGTTGGCTAGTCGCCTGGCAATGATGGTGCGCAATGTGAGCATCAACTATCGCAGCAGCTATCAGCTCACCCTGCCGGGCTTCTTGCCTAGTGTGGGTGATGCCTCGGACAGAAGAAGGTGGGACAGATGGCACCGGGTCTTGACTTCGCCTTCGGTATGGTTGGCGACGATTATATCAAGAAGGCTAGAAACAACGACTGGCTGCTCTGCAACGACAGTATCGCAACACCTGCTACTACCAGCAGAACGGATAATCTTACGTTGCGTGCCACCCTGGAGCCTATCAAGGATTTCAAGATTGATCTCTCAGCCACACGTACCAAGACCACGCAGAAGAGCATACAGTATATGTATGAAGGAACGCCAACTACCCAGAGTGGAGCCTTCCAGATGACTACCATCTCGCTGGGGTCGGCTTCGAGGGAATGGCAATGCCAATTCGGGTTATCGCAGCAAGACCTTCGAGAAGTTTGTCAACTCGCTGGCTGGTTTCAGAGATAGGGTAGAGGCGCAGTATGCAGGTACCGTTTATCCGACAGGTTCGGCTCTGGCTGGCGGCAAGTTTGATGCTTCCCGCACGCCGGTCAACCAGTATAGCAGCGATGTCATGATTCCTGCCTTCCTCAAGGCTTATACCTCGATGGGTGGCAATTCGCTTTCGGTATTCCCGGCATTGAGCCGGATGTTGCCAAACTGGACCATCCGTTACAGCGGACTGGGACGTCTGCCTTGGTTCAACGAGCACTTCAAGAGTGTCAACATCAACCACTCTTACAAAAGCGTCTTTGCGGTTGGCAGCTACAACAGTTACAGCACCTTCCAGGAGTATATGAACGGTCTCGGCTTCGTGAGTGATGCCACTACGGGCAATCCATCTCCAAGTAGCATGTTCAACATTTCGCAGGTAAGTATCAACGAGTCGTTCTCGCCATTATTGGGTATGGATGTCACATTCAACAATAATATGACGGTGAAGGCAGAATATCGCCAGACCCGTGTATTGAACCTCAGTATGACGAGTGTGCAGCTGAACGAGGCATTGAGTAAGGACTGGGTAATCGGTATGGGTTACCGCATCAACAACTTCGATGTTTTCGGTTGGGGCGCCAAGGCTCCCGTTCCAAGTCGAAGGGCGGCAACAAGAATGCAGCCAATAAGAATGCGTCGACCACCAAGACGGTTCAGAATGGTACCAACCATGATCTGAATCTACGTCTTGACTTCAGTTTCCGCAAGCAGGCAGCCATCGTTCGTGATATAGCCTCAATGGTAAGCAGTGCCAGCAGCGGCAACAATGCTCTGAAACTGAGTTTCTCTGCCGATTATACCTTCAGCAAACTCCTTACCATGAGTTTCTATTATGACCGTCAGACCAACACCCCGCTCCTGTCGAGCAGCAGTTATCCTACCACCACACAGGATTTCGGCCTGAGCATCAAGTTCTCGCTGACGAGATAAAAAGAAAATTCACTAGAACCAATAGGTAGAAAGAAAAATTCTCTAATTCTCAAATTCTTGAAAATAAAAAAAAGCTCGGATGCATCACAAGCATCCGAGCTTTTTAATATTCTGATAATTCTTGATTACTTCTTGTCGTAAGCATGAACAGGATAGTCGATGGTATAGTGGAGACCACGGCTCTCCTTGCGTTCTATCGCCATGCGGGTGATGAGATAACCCACGTTAATCATGTTGCGGAGCTCGCAGAGTTCCTTGCTTACCTTTACACGCTTGAAGAGGTTTTCTGTCTCTTCGTAGAGAAGATCGAGACGGTCCCATGCTCGTTTCAGACGGAGGTCACTGCGCACGATACCTACATAGTTGCTCATGCATTCGCCAACCTCTTTCACGCTCTGTGTAATCAGCACCTTCTCTTCGTTGGTCAAAGTACCTTCATCGTTCCATGCTGGTACCTTCTCGTTGAAGTCGTACTCATCTACATGTTCAATACTGTGCTTGGCAGCAGTCTCGGCATAAACCACAGCCTCGATGAGCGAGTTGCTGGCAAGACGGTTGCCGCCATGCAGACCGGTGCATGAACACTCGCCCAGAGCATAGAGACGGTTGATGCTTGAACAGCCGTTCAAATCAACCTTGATACCACCACACATATAGTGAGCGGCAGGACGAACAGGGATATACTCCTTGGTGATGTCGATGCCGATGCTCAGACACTTGGCGTAGATATTAGGGAAGTGACGCTTGGTCTCCTCTGGATTCTTATGGGTTACATCGAGACAGACATGATCCAATCCGTGAATCTTCATCTCCTTATCGATGGCACGAGCCACGATGTCACGAGGAGCCAGACTCAATCGCTTATCATATTTCTCCATGAAACTTTCGCCGTTAGGCAGACGCAAGATGCCGCCATAACCACGCATAGCCTCGGTGATGAGGAAGGCAGGATGGGTTTCGCCCGGATGATAAAGAGCGGTTGGGTGGAACTGGACAAACTCCATGTCGGCTACAGTTCCCTTGGCACGGTATACCATCGCCTCACCATCGCCAGTGGCAATCACAGGGTTGGTGGTAGTCTGATAAACGGCACCACATCCACCGGTACACATCACGGTAACCTTACTCAGATAGGTATCTACCTTCTGGGTATCAGGATTCAATACGTATGCACCGTAACAGTTGATATAAGGAGTGCGGCGAGTAACACGGGCACCCAAGTGGTGCTGAGTGATAATCTCCACGGCGAAATGATTTTCCTTGATATCGATATCCGGACAGTTGCGCACAGCCTCCATCAGACCGCGCTGGATTTCTGCACCCGTATCATCTGCATGATGAAGGATGCGGAACTCGCTGTGACCGCCCTCACGGTGTAGGTCGAACTTGCCGTCCTGCTGCTTATCGAAGTTGACGCCCCACTGCACGAGCTCCTTGATCTGCTCCGGTGCCATAGTGACAACCTGCTTCACTGCTTTATAATCGCTGATATAATCACCAGCAATCATAGTATCCTGTATGTGCTTGTCGAAGTTATCCACTTCCAAGTTGGTAACTGACGCCACACCACCTTGTGCGAATGACGTGTTAGCCTCGTCGAGCGAGGTCTTGCAAATCATACACACCTTACCTTTATGCGCTCTGGCTACTTTCAGGGCGTAACTCATACCGGCAACTCCTGAGCCGATAATCAGAAAATCATACTTATAAACCATTGAGTTTATTCTTATCTAATTTCAATATTAAGAACAGGTGTTTTTATCTATAAAACAACCCCATTCTCTCAGAATTAATTCTTAATTCGTTGCAAAAGTAATAATTAATCTTTAAAATGAGTAATAAGAGAGGGATTTTTTGTAATTTTGCAGCGAAATTTAAGGTTATATAGTCTTTTAGACTATCAAACGGTCGTAAAAACGACAATAATATAAGGTAATAAATCAAAGTTATGGCAGATAGAACTTTTCATAAGTGCTTTACGCTGACGGCACGTATCGGTGTGGCGGTGTTCGCAATTCTGGCTCTCTACTTCTTCTGGGTCAAACTGGCTATCATCGGCATCTTTGTGGCTATCATCATCGTGGGCATGATTGAGCGCATACTGAATACAACCTATACCTTCAAGATGGTAAAACCGATAGACCTGGATGAGGAGATGGAATATCTCATCATCAATGAGGGCAGGTTCTCTTCCAACAGAAATGTGCCGCTATGTGATGTCATTGATGTACACATAGCCAAGACTTTCTTCGGATTAGACCATTGTGTGGTCATCGAATACGGACATAAGAATATTGTGACCGTTCTGCCGGATAATGAAGAGGCGTTTATGGAGAGAATCAAAAATAAATAATTTCTTTTATGTTCCGGTGAACTGATTGTGATGAAAAAGATAATATATATGCTGTTGGGTCTGATGATGGTATGGATCTCTGTACCGGTGCAGGCCCAGAATGTGATTGAAGATGAGGGAATAGAAACGGTTGATGAGAAGGATGTTTCCGATTCTACACTCGTTGATTCCCTGACAGCGGATACGCTGACTCAGGAATTGCCTTGGCCCGAATCGGTGAAGGTGGGTATTGATAAACTCCTTGAGAGCAAGATGTTCGAAACATCACAGGTAGGACTGATGGTCTGGGACCTGTCTGCTGACTCTTGTATCTATCAGAGAAATGAACGACAGCTGATGCGTCCGGCAAGTACGATGAAGCTCCTGACTGCCATTACGGCGCTCGATAAGTTGGGCGGTTCTTACCAGTTTAAAACCACTCTGAAATATACCGGTACCATTGAGAATGGGGTGTTGACGGGTGATGTCTATTGTATAGGCGGTATGGATCCCCGTTTCAACAGCGATGATATGTCGGCATTTGTCAATAGTCTGAAGGATATGGGTGTTGACACCATCCGTGGCAGCATCTATGCCGACCGCTCTTTGAAGGATGCCGACCTATTGGGTGAAGGTTGGTGCTGGGATGATGACAATCCGGTGCTTTCGCCACTGGTGTTCCAGCGCAAGGATATCTTTATGGATAAGTTTCTTGCCAAGCTCCGTGAGGAGGGCATCGAATATTCCTGCTTTGGGGCTTCAGAGAAGACTTGCCCTGCGAGTGCCTTTACGGTCTGTACCCGATTCCATACGATGGATCAGATTCTACACAAGATGATGAAGGAGAGTGATAATCTCTATGCCGAGAGCATGTATTATCAGATTGCGGCTTCTACGGGCAATAAATGGGCGAGTGCCAAGAGTGCCCGGAATGTGGAAAGACAGCTTATCCGCAAGATAGGACTCGATCCGGCAAGATATAAACTGGCTGACGGCTCGGGGCTTTCGCTCTATAATTATCTCAGTGCCGAACTGGAGGTGAAACTGCTGCGTTATGCTTATCTCAACGGTAATATCATGGACCATCTGAAGCATTCGCTGCCTATCGGTGGGGTTGACGGTACGTTGAAGAAGCGTATGAAGAACAGTTTTGTGCATGGCAATGTGAAAGCAAAGACGGGTACGCTGACGGGCATCATCTCATTGGCGGGTTACTGTACCGCAGCCAATGGTCATGAACTCTGTTTCGCCATCATTAACAATGGTATCATGCATGGCAATAATGCCAGACACTTTGCAGATAAAGTATGTACTTTGCTTTGCCAACCGTGAGCGTTAGTTGATAGTTTATAGTTGATAGTTAATAGTTTTATGGAGGAAATTCGTAAGTTTGTAGATGAAATGATAACATGGGCAGGAGTCACTGGTGATTTTGTGCCCATGCTGCGCCATATCTTGCTCACCATTACTGCCATCCTCTTGGCAATGTTGAGCGATTTCCTGTGTCGCAAGATACTGGTTCCGCTCATCAGTAAGATTACTGATAAGACGGTTATCGCTTGGGATGATATTCTGCTGAACAAGAAGGTGCTCACCTCGCTTGCCATATTGTGCCGGCTGTGGTGATATGGTCGCTCATGCCGCTGATTTATCTGGAGTATCCGATATTCAAGGAGATATTGGAGCGGGTTACGGGCATCTATATCGTGGTGATGTCGGTGCGTACGGCTCTGGTCTTCATCGGGTCTTTCAAAGGATTGGAGGATTCTCAGGAACGACGCTCGTCGGCTCAGCAGTATTTCCATACTTTCTGCGGTGTTCTCAAGGTATTGATGCTCTTTGTGGCTGGCGTGGTGGTGGTTGCCATCCTGTTGGGCAAGAACCCGATGACCCTCTTTGCCGGTTTGGGTGCTACCTCGGCAGTCCTGATGCTGGTCTTTAAGGATACCATCACGGGATTGGCGGCTGGTGTGCGTCTTACCAGCAATGATATGTTGCATAAGGGCGACTGGATTACGGTGAAGTCGGTGGATGCCAATGGTATCGTTGAGGATATGTCACTCACGACCGTGAAGGTGCGCAACTTTGATAACACAATCGTTACCATTTCGCCTATTACCCTGGTGAATGGTTCGTTCCAGAACTGGATTGGTATGCAGAAGAGTGGTGGACGAAGAGTGAAGCGCGTGGTTTACTTCGATTTCCGTAGTGTCCGTCTGGTGGATGAGACATTAAAACGTAATCTGCTTGCCAAGCATTTCGCCACCGAAGATTCGTTTAAGTTGAAGGAGTCGTTGCAGAAGGCGATAGATAAAGATATACAAGAAGGGAAGGATATTGAGGATTTAAAGAATCCTGCAGCCCTTGCCCCTACCAATCTCCAGCTTTACCGTAAATTCATGGAGAAGTATCTGCGCCAGCGTCCGGAGGTCAATACCGATCTCACATTGATGGTGCGCCACATGGAAGCCACGCAATGCGGTCTCCCTATCGAGTTCTATTTCTTCATTAAGGATAAGGTATGGGTGAATTACGAGCACATTCTCGCCGATATCATGGAGCATGCCTATGCTTGGCGAATGAGTTCGGTCTGAAGATTTACGAGCAATATCCGGAACAGTGATTACTTTGAACATTGAGATTTGAACATTGAATTTTATGAATAGTTTTTCGGCTGTCATTATCCATTGGTTTCGTGAGAATGGTAGGGATTTGCCTTGGCGCGAAACCAAGGATCCTTATGCCATCTGGCTGAGCGAAATCATCCTTCAGCAAACCCGCATCGCACAGGGATGGGAATATTGGGAGCGGTTCATGAAGACCTATCCCAAGGTTGAAGACTTGGCTGCTGCCAGCGAGGATGATGTCTTGAAACTCTGGCAAGGATTGGGGTATTACTCGCGAGCCCGCAACCTTCATACTGCTGCCAGACAGATAGTAGAGCTCGGTCATTTCCCTGATACACTTGAAGGTATCAAAGCCCTGAAAGGGGTGGGCGATTATACTGCAGCAGCCATCGGTTCTTTTGCCTTTGATATTCCGGCGGCAGTAGTAGATGGCAATGTGTACCGGGTTCTTTCACGTTACTTCGGAATAGATACTTCTATCAACTCAACGCAGGGGAAAAAAGAGTTTGCTGCGTTGGCTCAATCACTCTTGCCTGCTTCGTCTGCTCAGCAACTTTCTGATACAGCATTATCGCCTGTTGCTGCCTATAACCAGGGTATGATGGATTTCGGAGCTATCCAGTGCACTCCCCAATCTCCAAAATGTCTTGTCTGTCCGCTTGCCGAAACCTGTGAGGCGTTGAGGACTGGAAGGGTAGAGGAGTTGCCGGTGAAGAACAAGACACTGAAGGTGAAAACGCGCCATCTCTCCTATATATATATAAGGTGTAAAGGCGAAGTGGCTATCCACCGTCGCGGTGAGGGTGATATCTGGCAAGGATTGTGGGAACCATATAACGCATCAGATGCTCCGCAACTGCCTGCCTTTGTCCATAATCCTCTTCTCCTGGCTAAGGATGTGAAGCATGTACTTACCCATCGCATCCTCCTTGCCGACTTCTATCTGCAGGAAACAGAAACCCGCCCCCTGCTCCCTGATGATTATATCTGGGTGAAAGAGGACGAGGTAGAACAGTATGGTGTTCCAAGGTTGATAGAAATCATGTTGGAAATGGTTCAAGCTAAATCATAAAAAAGAGGGTGTGTCATAAGGCCATGACACACCCTCTCTTATTTATATATGTTCTGTTAGATATTTCGTCTCAAGCAAGAATTAGTAATTCTGTGCTTCAATCTGGAAGTAGCTCTGTGGGTGGTTGCAGACTGGGCAAACCTCAGGAGCCTTCTTGCCTACTACGATATGTCCGCAGTTAGAGCACTGCCAGATGCAGTCGCCGTCACGAGAGAAGACGAGCTTGTCCTGTACGTTCTTCAAGAGCTTGCGATAACGCTCCTCGTGGTGCTTCTCGATTTCAGCAACCATCTCAAACTTAGCAGCAATCTCCTCGAAACCCTCTTCGCGAGCCTCCTTTGCCATGCGTGGATACATATCGGTCCACTCATCGTGCTCACCATTGGCAGCAGCTTCCAGGTTCTTCTCTGTATCCTGGATAGCACCGCCCTCCAGATACTTGAACCACAACTTAGCGTGCTCCTTCTCGTTAGCAGCTGTCTCCTCAAAGATATTAGCTATCTGTACAAAACCGTCTTTCTTTGCTTTGCTTGCAAAATAGGTATATTTGTTACGAGCCTGTGACTCACCAGCGAAAGCCTCCTGGAGGTTCTTCTCTGTCTTTGTTCCTTTTAATTCCTTCATAATGTATTCTGTATTAAGTTATTAATATGTTCTTTATTAAATTCATAGACAAAGGTATTGAAAATATTTCAAATATACAAATAAATTAAGAACTATTTACCTTTTTGGCGCTTATTTAAATAAAATAAAGCAAAACCAAGCATGGCAACACCGAATATCCACGAGATGATGGCACTCGTTACCATACCCAGCGTATGAGTGAATCCCGCTACAACGAAGGTGAGGAAACTCACACAGCTACAGTCAGGGCGTAAGGCAACTGTGATGATACATGATGTACATGCTTGCATTCCGCTCCCGCACTCGCCATGATGGTGGTATCGCTGATAGGAGAGATATGGTCGCCACATACCGCTCCAGCCATACATGCCGAGATAGAGATGATACGCAAAGGATCAGCACCAGGGAATACGGCGATGCAGATAGGAATCAGAATACCAAAGGTTCCCCAGGAGGTACCCGTTGCAAATGCCAGGAAGCCTGCTACCAGGAAGATGATGCCCGGAAGAAGCATCTGAAGTTCTGAGGCACTGCTCGCTACAACCGATGATACATATTCTGCCGCACCCAGCGAGTCGGTCATACTCTTCAGCGTCCATGCCAAAGTAAGAATCAGAATGGCTGGTACCATCGCCTCAAAACCCTTGATGAGACTACTCATCGCTTCGTCGAAAGGCAAGGTCTTGCGAATGGTAAACATCATGATGGTAAGAATCAGGGCAGCCAATGAACCGATTACCAAGCCTACAGAGGCATTGCTCGCAGCAAAGGAATCCACAAAATTGAGATAGTTGGCATTATCGGCATCGAAGAATCCGCCCGAATATACCATGCCCGCCATGCAGAAGATAATCAGCATGATGATTGGTATCACCAGGTCGCTCACGGTTCCCTTGTTCTTGGAATCCTCTTTCTGCTTGGCTCCCACACCATGCTCAACAATCTGCAGTTTGGTATCGCTCACCTCATCGAGCTTCCCGCCATTGGTTCGCTCGTACCATTCCTTCAGTCTTGCATCATACTTGCTCATCGCCTTGAAGTCGAAGCCCAGTATCACGATGCCAAACATAAAGAGGATGGTAAAGAATGCGTAGAAATTAAAAGGTATTGCCTTGCAGAAAAGTGCCAGTCCGTTCTCACCTCCTGATACGAAGCCCGATACCGCAGCTGCCCAACTTGAGATAGGGGAGATGATGCAGACCGGAGCGGCTGTAGAGTCGATGAGATAAGCCAGCTTCTCCTTGGTAACACCATTGCGCACTGCGATAGGACGCATCACCGAACCCACCGTAAGGCAGTTGAAGTAATCATCGATGAATATCAGAATGCCGAGCAGAATGGTGGCAATCTGTACGCCAATCTTCGAGTGTACGTGCTTGGAAGCCCAACGGCCGAAAGCAGCTGAACCTCCCGCCTTGTTCATCAGTGAAACGATGCTGCCTAATACCACCAGAAATACCAGAATGCCCACGTTCCATGGGTCGGAAAGGCAATGTATCAAACCGTATGCCTTGGCATCATCGCCTTCACCTACAGTGTGGTTTGTCAGGTGAACGAGGAATCCGTCGAAACCTGTTCCCATCGAAATGCAATATTGAACGGCACCCAGTATGATACCGATAAAAAGAGAAGAATAGACCTCTTTCGTCTTCAGCGCCAGAGCGATGGCGACGATAGGAGGCAGTAACGACCATGCGGTCCCAATCATGTTGTAATCCATTTTATTGTTTTTGGGCAAAGGTAGTTTTTTTTGGTAATATATGCAAGTTTTTTGGGCAGAAAAAAATGGTGCTTATGGGTTGATATGGGCTGTTTTAGCATATTTTATCATTATAAAGTGTCGTTTTTCTATATTTTTATTGTATCTTTGAAAACTCAAATTGTAACTCAATCTGAGATAGAATGGAAATTCAATTTTAACAACTTAATAATGGAGGACTAATTATGAACATCAATTCTGGTATTAAGCAAGCCGTGATTTTAACCATCGGCATCATCATGCTTGGATTTTGTATCAAGTCGGGACTTGAAAGTGTGATTAGTAATGATCGAAAGGTTGTAGTGAAAGGCCTTGCCGAAAAGGAGGTGGAGGCAGATAAGGTGACGTGGCCTATCGTTTCCAAGGAAATAGGCAATGACCTGCCTGAACTCTATCAAAAAATCAATGCCACCACGAGAACCATCAGAAACTTCCTGGTGGAGAATGGTGTAAAGACTAATGAAATCAACGTGAATGCGCCTGTGGTCATCGCCCTCAATGCTGAACGATATGGCGAAAACCGCCAGGGTTATCGTTATAACATTACTTCCATCATCACGGTTACATCCAAGAATGTGAAACTGGTCCGCAGTATCATTGCCCGTCAGGGTGATCTGCTTCAGAAGGGCGTTGCCATCGTGGATGGTGGTTACGAGAATCCGGTGAAGTATGAGTATGTTGCCTTCCGTCAGATGAAACCTAAAATGATGCAGGAAGCGATAGAGAATGCTGAGCAGACTGCTGCCCAGTTTGCTGAGAACAGTAAGAGTAAGATAGACAAGATTATGAATGCCGACCAGGGCCAGTTCTCTATCGAAGACCGCGATTCCAATACCCCATATATAAAAAAGGTAAGGGTTGTTACTACCGTTACTTATTCTTTGAAGGATTAGGAGTAGTGATTAGTGAGTAATGATTATTTATTAGTGATTAATTGTAATAAGAGGGTGTGTAATAGACTAATGGCATACCCTCTCAAATTAAAACAACGAAAAACTATGAAGAAAATCATATTAGCAGCTATTTTATTTCTACCATTTCTTGTTTCTTGTTCTCAGAACAGGAAAGCACCTGCTGTTTCTCCTCAAACGACTGTAGGGAAGTCTGAGAAAACTGAAACTGCAAGGTGCAATATCTCACCACATCTGATTTCAGAAAAAAGATTATGGATTACGAGGCTCATCCGGATGAGTGGGTCTTTGCCGGTTCCCGTCCTGCCGTCATCGATTTCTATACCACCTGGTGTGGTCCTTGCAAGATGATGGCTCCCGTAGTGGAATCTCTCGCCGGGAAATATGCCGGCAAGATAGATTTCTATAAGGTGGATATCGACCAGGAGACCGAACTTGCTTCTGTTTTCGGTATCAGCAGCATCCCTACCTTCCTCTTCATCCCCGTGAAAGGCAAACCATCTGTGCAGATGGGTGCTATGCAAAAGGAGGATTTCGAAGGACTGATTGATAAAATTAAAATAAAATGACAATTTGGTAGCATCTCAAATTTCCATGCCTCTCCTTACCTATATGTAGGTATTTTCGGGCGATACCTACTTTTGATGATGCCCGAAATTTGGAGATTTGTCAGATAATATCTAAATTTGCACTCGGAAAAAATGTTTAGCGTAATTAAAAGTATTATAGTATTATGATTATTGAAAATGTTCATGCAAGAGAAATCTTGGATTCTCGTGGCAATCCTACAGTAGAGGTTGAAGTTTCTTTGAAGTCAGGTATCGTTGGTCGTGCATCGGTTCCTTCTGGTGCATCAACTGGTGAGAACGAGGCTTTGGAACTTCGTGATGGCGACAAGAACCGCTATGGCGGCAAGGGTGTCTTGAAGGCAGTAGAGAACGTGAATCAGGTGATTGCTCCGGCTTTGGTAGGTTTTTCTGCCTTGGAGCAGCGTACCATCGATTATAAGATGTTGGAACTCGACGGTACCAAGACCAAGTCAAACCTGGGTGCCAACGCCATCCTCGGTGTTTCTTTGGCTGTGGCTCATGCTGCTGCTGAGTATCTCCATATTCCATTGTATCGCTATATCGGCGGTTGCAATACTTACACTCTTCCTGTTCCTATGATGAATATCATCAATGGTGGTGCTCACTCTGATGCGCCTATCGCCTTCCAGGAATTTATGATCCGTCCTGTGGGTGCTCCTTCCGAGAAGGAGGCTATCCGTATGGGGGCTGAGGTGTTCCATGCTTTGGCTAAGCTCCTGAAAAGCCGCGGTCTTTCTACTGCCGTAGGTGATGAGGGCGGTTTTGCTCCTGCACTCGATGGTATTGAGGATGCGCTCGACAGCATCTGCCAGGCTATCAAGGATGCCGGTTATGAGCCAGGAAAGGACGTGAAGATTGCCATGGACTGTGCTGCCAGCGAGTTTGCCGTTCAGGAGAATGGTGAGTGGTACTACGATTACCGCCAGTTGAAGGATGGCAAGAAGAAGGATCCGAATGGTAAAAAACTGACTGCTGCTGAGCAGATCAAGTTCCTGGAAGAACTGATTACCAAATATCCTATCGATTCAATCGAGGATGGCCTTGACGAGAACGATTGGGACAACTGGGTGAAGTTGACTGCTGCCATAGGCGATCGTTGCCAGTTGGTAGGTGACGACCTCTTTGTTACCAACGTGAAGTTCCTGGAGAAGGGCATCAAGATGGGTGCTGCCAACTCTATCCTCATCAAGGTGAACCAGATTGGTTCTCTTACCGAGACACTGGATGCTATCGAGATGGCTCACCGTCATGGTTACACCACCGTTACTTCCCATCGTTCTGGTGAAACCGAGGATACAACAATTGCTGATATTGCCGTAGCAACAAACTCTGGTCAGATTAAGACAGGTTCTATGAGCCGTACCGACCGTATGGCTAAGTACAACCAGCTTATCCGCATCGAAGAGCAGTTGGGCAATAGCGCAGCTTACGGTTATACGAAGTTGAAATAGAAGCGATGATATGAAATTGGAAAACACCAATTTCACCATAACAAAATATAATTAGTAATAACTGAATAGATCAGATACGAAATAGATGGGCATGGATGACTGTGAGAGTTGTCCATGCTTTTTTCTTCTATGATGTATCTGCATCTTCATGTGTTTAACTGGATAACTTCGATATATTTTATTGATTATGACAAACGTATTGATTAGTGCTGCCGGGCTTTGCGGTGCCACGATTATAGGTGCCATTTTGGGATTCTTCGTCAAGGAGTTGCCTCATAAATGGAACGACGCCGTGTTGGGATATTGTGCCGGAATCATGTTGGCAGCTTCCACGTTGGGACTGATAGTGCCAGCCTTCGAACAGACCAGTCTTTGGTGGCTGGTAGTAATCGGCGTGATGGCAGGAGCCTTGTTTCTGAATGTGCTGGATCTGGTAACTCCCCATCTTCATCATATCACGGGACTAGACCCCGAGGAGCATCGCAATAATGCCCGACTCAGTCAGGTGATGCTCTTCGTGATGGCGATAGCCCTACATAAACTGCCCGAAGGCATGGCTGCTGGAGTGAGTGTCTGTTCGGCAGAGGGAGCAACGGAGTGGGGGGTATCCTTCGGTATCGCCCTGCAGAACATCCCTGAGGGTATGGTGATTATCGCTCCTTTGATGATGGCTGGTGTTACAGCAGTCCGCACCTTCTTCATTTCCATTTTCATCGCCCTGCTCGAAGTGGTAGGCATTCTGTTAGGTTTCGGTTTGGGTTCAGCCTCTTCCACCTTCCTCCCCGTGATGCTGGGCTTTGCCGGTGGTGCCATGCTTTATGTAACGAGCGACGAGATGATTCCCGAAACTCATGCACACGTTTTTCAGAAGCAAGCCACCTATGCTCTTCTCCTGGGTTTCATCACCTTTGTGTTGATGGAGAAATGTGTGTAGTCAGATTCTGATGAGCAGCATATAGCAGAGGGCGCCTGCTGCTATCGACCACATCATATTCCTTTTCCATACGTGGATGAGAATGGTGAACTTGGTTTATTTTGCTGCTTTCTGTTGTAAATTTGTTGCAAAAGTGTTGTAAGTTTGAGCTTTTTTATTAATTTTGCAAGCACAAACCAAATATTGACAAAATATGGCAAAAATTATTGTAAATACAACAGAAGTTTCTGTTTTGAACCTAAATGGTGAGGACTATATCTGTCTAACAGATATGATGAAAGCAAAAGATGGTGAGTTTTTTGTAACAGATTGGTTACGTAATAGAAATACATTGGAATATATTGGAATTTGGGAGAAGATATACAATCCGAATTTTAATTATGGCGAATTCGCCATAATTAGAAATCAAGCGGGATTGAATCGCTTTAAAATAAGTGTTAAGGATTTTGTACAGCGTACTAATGCAATATCTCTTCAATCAAAAGCTGGTCGATATGGTGGAACTTATGCTCATAAAGATATTGCATTTGAGTTTGCGATGTGGATAAGTCCTGAGTTTAAAATCTATATGGTCAAGGAGTTCCAACGCTTAAAAGCGGAGGAACAAGCTCAATTGGGTTGGTCTGCTAAACGTGAACTTTCTAAAATCTCTAATTTCCGCAACACTATAATTTAATATTTTTTATAAGCACCTGAGCAACAAAAAGTTGCTCAGGATTTTGCCATGTCAGAAATTTCAC
>ENA-OQHV01000046-OQHV01000046.1-human-gut-metagenome-genome-assembly--contig:-NODE-46-length-21443-cov-2.457497_pt1 | contig 21443 bp, 27 predicted proteins | sample MGYA00242641_ERZ504732 | MGnify/ENA primary metagenome ERZ504732 (study PRJEB26092, sample SAMD00036222) | human gut metagenome | host: Homo sapiens | study: EMG produced TPA metagenomics assembly of...
CTGCAGCTTGGCTAGTCTCAGGATAACGCTCATGCCTTCGCTACTGCTATGGGCGGAAAGAAGTAATATATAATAAGGTATAAAGAAAAATAGTAAATTATGTCATTTACAAACTTTATAAAACGCCCGGTACTTTCGACGGTGGTTTCCATCTTCTTCGTCTTGCTGGGTATTATCGGCTTGGTATCGCTGCCTATCGAGCAGTATCCGAATATCGCGCCGCCTACCATCCAGGTATCTACCACCTATCAGGGTGCCGATGCCCAGACGGTGTTGAACTCTGTCATCGCTCCTCTGGAGGAGAGTATCAACGGTGTGGAGAACATGACCTACATGACCTCTTCTGCGTCTAACTCTGGTTATGCCAGCATCACCGTTTACTTCAAGCAGGGTTCCGACCCAGATATGGCTGCGGTCAATGTACAGAACCGTGTATCTCAGGCGCAGTCTCTGTTGCCTGCCGAGGTTACCAGGGTGGGTGTTACAGTAACCAAGCGACAGAGTTCCAACGTTATCATGTTCGCTCTGACTACAGACGATGGCCGTTACGACGACCAGTTTGTTACCAACTATGCCCTGATTAACGTCATTCCTCAGTTGAAGCGTATCAGTGGTGTGGGTGATGTGCAGAGCCCTTCTACCCGTAACTACTCTATGCGTATCTGGTTGAAGCCAGAGAAGATGAAGGAGTTCGGACTGGTTCCTTCTGATGTTTCTCAGGCTTTGGCAGAGCAGAATATCGAGGCTGCCCTGGTAGCTTTGGTGAGAGCTCTGATATGCAGTATGAATATACTTTGCGTTACAAGGGTCGTTTGAAGACTCCAATGGAGTATGAGAACATCCTTATCAAGAGCAATACTTCCGGTCAGACGCTCCGTTTGGGCGAAGTTGCCAAGATTGAGTTGGGTGGTTTGCAGTATAATGTAAACCTGCTCAATGATGGTCAGCCTGCCGTGCTGGGTATGGTTCAGCAGATTGCCGGATCCAACGCTACCCAGATTGCAAGCGACGTAAAGAAGACGTTGGATGAACTGGAGAAGAGTTATCCTCCTGGGTTGAAGAATGTCATCCTGATGGATGTTACCGAATTCTTGTTCGCATCTATCGAGGAGGTTATCTTCACCTTGATCATCACCCTGGTACTGGTGTTCATCGTAGTGTATATCTTCTTGCAGGACTTCCGTTCTACGCTGATTCCTATGATTGCCGTGCCTGTGGCTTTGGTCGGTACGTTCCTCTTCCTCTGGATCTTCGGATTCTCCATCAACCTGCTTACGCTGTCAGCCCTGCTGCTGGCTATTGCGATTGTGGTCGATGATGCCATTGTGGTGGTCGAGGCGGTTCACGCCAAGCTCGACCAGGGTTACAAGAGTGCCCTTACTGCAGCTATCGATGCGATGAACGAAATTTCCAGCGCCATCATCTCTATTACATTGGTGATGTCTGCCGTGTTCGTTCCTGTATCGTTCATCGGTGGTACTTCCGGTTACTTCTACCGTGAGTTCGGTGTAACCATGGCGGTATCTATCGTTATTTCGGCCATCAATGCGTTGACGCTGTCTCCTGCACTCTGTGCCGTGTTGCTGAAGCCACACGAGGAGGGTCACGAGAAGAAGATGTCTTTCGTAGACCGTTTCCACGCTGGATTCAACTATCAGTTTGATAAGATTACCAATAAGTATAAGGGTGGTGTCAAGTGGGTTATCAATCATGGCATCATCGCTGGTAGCCTCGTGGCTGTCTGCATCGTAGGTCTGGTTGCCCTGATGGGTACTACCAAGACGGGTCTGGTGCCTGATGAGGATACCGGTACTATCTTCGCTTGTATCTCTACAGCTCCTGGTACTTCTCAGGAACGCACAGCCGAGGTGGTTAAGCAGGTAGATAAGATGCTGGCTAACAACCCAGCCATCGCAACCCGTAACGCCATCATGGGTTATAGCTTTATCGGTGGTGCCGGTTCTAACCAGGGTACCATCATCGTGAAGCTGAAGCCATTCGAGGAGCGTCCGGGTGGATTCTTCCACCGTATCAAGGAGGCTTGTACGGGTGGCGGTATTGAGGCATTGTTTGTCAACCCTATGGAGTATACTTCTGTATTGGGTATGATCTACAAGCAGACTGCTGCCATCAAGGATGCACAGGTTCTTGCCTTTGCTCCACCTATGATTTCCGGTTTCTCTGTGCAGAATGGTATTACCATGACCATGCAGGATAAGACTGGTGGCGACTTGAACAAGTTCTTTGATAGTGTGAAGAAGTTCCTGGCTGAGTTGAACAAGCGCCCTGAGATTCAGACCGCTCAGACTCAGTATAACCCTAACTATCCTCAGTATATGGTGGATGTAGATGTTGCCAAGACCAAGCAGGCAGGTATCTCTCCATCTTCTGTATTGGCTGTGATGCAGGGTTATCTCGGTGGTCTCTACGCATCTAACTTCAATGCTTATGGTAAGCTCTACCGTGTGATGATTCAGGCTGGTCCTGAGAGTCGTATGCGTCCAGACGATCTGAGCAAGATTTATGTGCGTTGTGCTGATGGCACCATGTCTCCTGTAAGCGAGTTCGTGAACTTGAAGAAGATTTATGGTCTGCTAACATCACCCGATTCAACCTGTTTACCTCTATGGATGTATCTGTAACTCCTAACAGCGGTTACTCTACCGGTGACGGTATGAAGGCGATTGCTGAGGTTGCCAAGGAGACATTGCCAGAGGGTTACGGCTATGAGTACTCTGGCTTGACCCGTTCTGAGGCTGAGTCCAGCAACTCTACAGGTTTGATCTTTGCACTCTGTATCGTATTCGTTTACCTGATCTTGAGTGCCCAGTACGAGAGTTACATCTTGCCATTGTCTGTAGTGCTGTCTATCCCATTCGGTTTGGCAGGTGCGTTCTTCTTCACCAACCTCTTCGGTCACTCTAACGATATCTACATGCAGATTTCGTTGATTATGTTGATTGGTCTGTTGGCTAAGAACGCCATCCTTATCGTACAGTTTGCCCTCGAGCGTCGTCGTACGGGTATGGCTATCAAGTACTCAGCTATCCTGGGTGCCGGTGCCCGTCTCCGTCCTATCCTGATGACCTCTCTGGCGATGGTTATCGGTCTGTTGCCTCTGATGTTCGCATCAGGTGTAGGTAAGAATGGTAACCAGACCTTGGGTGCTGCCGCCGTAGGTGGTATGTTGATCGGTACTATCTGTCAGATCTTCGTGGTTCCTGCTCTCTTTGTAGTCTTCCAGTGGTTGCAGGAGAAGTTGACCCCAATGAAGTTCGAGGACGAGATGAACGAGGAGGTAGCTGCCGAATTGGAGCAGTATGCCAACGCCGCTCACGAAATGAAGGGTATCGAGAAGAAGTAATAACGCAATGTAACTTCAAAGGAAACAATGAAAAAGAATTTAAATATCATCATATTGGGTCTCGCAGCGCTCTCCCTGAGCAGCTGCAAGACACTCTACGGAAAGTATGAGCGTCCGGATGTGAGACCAGCGGTATCGTTCGTGATGTAGCTTCTGATACAGATACATTGGCTGTAAAGGATACTACTACCTTCGCCAATATCCCTTGGCGCAGTGTCTTTACCGATCCTCAGCTCCAGTCAATCATTGAGAAGGGATTGAACAACAATGTCAACCTCCTCAATGCGGCTTTGAACGTGAAGATAGCAGAAGAGCAGCTGAAGTGTGCCAAGTTGGCATTCGTGCCTTCTCTGGCTTTCACTCCTCAGGGAACCATCGCTTCCTGGGATGGTCAGGCTGCCACCAAGACTTACACGATGCCTGTTACAGCCAGCTGGATGGTAGACCTCTTCGGCAACTTGCTCTCTCAGAAGCGCAGTGCCCAGATGGCGCTGCTCCAGTTGCAGGATTATCAGGTATCTGTCAAGACCAACCTCATCGCCAACATCGCCAACATGTATTATACTCTGTTGATGCTCGACAAGCAGGTGGAGTTGGTTAACAATATGGAAGGATTGACCAAGGATACTTGGGAGACTATGCAGAAGATGCACGATCTCAGATTGGGTTACCGTACACCAGCCATCCAGTCAGCTGAGTCTAACTACTATTCTGTGTTGACCCAGAAGACCGATCTGTTGCGCCAGATTCGTGAGACAGAGAACTCTCTGAGTCTGCTCATCGGCGACCAGGCACATAGCATCGCCCGTGGCAAGTTGGATAACCAGAGTCTTCCATCTAATTTCTCAACCGGTGTAGGCATCCAGTTGCTCAACAACCGTGCTGATGTCCACGCAGCCGAGATGAATCTTGCCCAGTGCTTCTATGGTGTAGAGACCGCCCGCAGCAAGTTCTATCCATCTATCACCATTTCCGGTACAGGTGCCTTCACTAATTCAGGTGGTATGGGCATCGTGAACCCAGGTAAGTGGTTGCTCTCAGCTGTAGGTTCTCTTACCCAGCCAATTTTCCAGAACGGCCGTATCATTGCCGGTTTAAAGGTGGCTAAGATGCAGTATGAGCAGGCTTACAACACCTGGCAGAATACCGTGCTGAAGGCTGGTAGCGAGGTGAGCAATGCGCTTGTTCTCTACAACTACTCTGATGAGAAGAGCAAGATAGAGCAGAAGCGAATAGAAGTACTCGAGAAGAATGTAGAATCTACCAAGGAATTGATGGGTATTGCAGGCAGCTCTTACCTTGAAATCATCCAGGCACAGTCTTCACTCCTCAACGTACAGCTTTCTAAGGTAGCTGATGACTTCTACAAGATGCAGGCAGTAGTAAATCTCTACTATGCATTGGGTGGAGGAGCTAAGTAGTTTATAGTTAATAATTAATAGTTTATAGTTATGGCTAGTATAATAAGTCCAAAGGCAGAGGTTTCTCCAAAGGCTAAGATTGGAGACAACTGCAAGATATATCCATTCGCCTATATTGAGGACGATGTGGTCATCGGCGACAACTGTACCATCTATCCATTCGTGAGCATCATGAACGGTACTCGCATGGGTAATAATAATAAGGTGTTTCAGGCAGCCGTTATCGCTGCGCTCCCACAGGACTTCCACTTTACAGGTGAGGAGAGTGAGGTAGTCATCGGCGATAACAATACCATCCGTGAGAACGTGGTTATCAACCGTGGTACCCGTAAGGGCGGCAAGACCGTTCTGGGCAACAACAACTTCCTGATGGAAGGTGCCCATGTCTCTCACGATACCGTAATCGGCAACGGTTGCGTATTCGGTTATGGTACCAAGATTGCGGGCGACTGTGTGATTGGTAACGGTGTCATCTACTCAACATCTGTAGTAGAGAACGCCAAGACTAGAGTAGGCGACTTGGCGATGATTCAGGCAGGTACTACCTTCTCTAAGGATATTCCTCCTTATATCATTGCCGGTGGAAAGCCTGTGAAGTATGCAGGTCCTAACACCATCATCATGGAAGCAGCTGAGCTTACCGAGAAGGTTCGCAAGCATATTGCTAATGCCTACCGACTGGTATTCCATGGTCAGACATCCCTCTTCGATGCCATTAACCAGATCAAGGATCAGGTGCCAGATGGACCGGAGATTCAGAACATCATCCAGTTCCTGGAGAGTTCAGAGAAGGGTGTCATCACTAAGATGTAAAGATTGTGTAGATGTTGGGATTTTTTCATCCCTAATATTGTATTTGTAAATTAGTAAATTCAAGTCATACCTATTTGAATTTTACTTAGTATGTGAAGGGCTGGCCGTGAGGTTGGCCTTTTTCCTTTTTCAATTGAACTTAACTTTTGCCTGTGGTTCGATTAATTAATTGAATAAATGTAAATAAATGCTATTTTATTTTGTAATTTCTTCGTTTATGCGTATCTTTGCAGACAATTTGGGTCATTGTGCCCTTTTGGTTTTAAGTTAGTAAAGATTTTTTAAAATGAGAAAGAAACAATATAAGCCTAGCAATCATCGTGGATTGCAGGTCATTACTTTGTGTATCAGTACCGCTATGGTGCTCATTTTGTTGGGATTAGTTATCTTCTCTGTCCTCATGGGACGTAATCTATCTTCCTATGTGAAGGAGAATCTCGTGGTACAGGTGATGCTCGAACAGGATGTGACTAACCCGGAGGGATTGCAGATGTGTAAACGCCTGAATGCAAGGCCTTATGTCCATACGCTGACTTATATCACCAAGGAAGAGGCACTGAAAGAAGCTACCCGCGATTTGGGTACCGACCCGAGCGAGTTTGCCGGTGTCAACCCTTTCCAGCCTTCCATAGAGATTACGACGAAGGCAGATTACGCGAACAATGATTCATTGAAGTGGATTGCCAAGGAACTGAAGGCATATCCGCGTGTTACCGAGGTTACTTATCAGCACGACCTGATAGAACAGGTGAACAATTCGTTGGCAAAGATCAGTATCGGATTACTGATTGTAGCAGCCCTGCTCACCTTCATCTCGTTCTCGCTGATTAACAATACGGTGCGTCTGGGCATCTATGCCCGCCGTTTCTCCATCCATACGATGAAGTTGGTAGGTGCATCCTGGGGCTTTATCCGCCGTCCGTTCTTGCGCAAGGCTGTGCTTGTGGGTGTTGTTTCAGCCCTGCTGGCAGATGGTTTTCTGGGCGGTTGTCTCTATGCATGGTCGCTCCACGAACCGGAACTGATGAATGTTTTGGGCTGGCAGGAACTTGCCATCACCGGCGGCTCCGTCTTCCTCTTCGGTATCATCATCACCGCCTTCTGCGCCTGCATCTCAGTCAATAAGTTCCTGAAAATGAGGCGGGAGACTTGTATAAAATATAAGGGAAGAGTGAAGAATTCTCTTGCTTTATTAAACATTAAACATTACACATTAAACATTAAAAATAATGGATAAGAAGAATTTTGCATTCGACAAGATGAACTTTATTTTGTTAGGCATCGGAATGGCAATTATCATCATCGGTTTCCTGCTGATGAGTGGCGCCGGTTCTAACGAGCATACCTTCGATACTGATATTTTCAGTACCCGTCGCATCGTTGTAGCACCAACTGTAACATTGATAGGTTTCCTTTCAATCATCTATGCGGTGATTCACAAACCGAAAGACAATGAATAATTTATAATTAATATACATATTATTATTAGATGGATTTTATTCAGACTATCATTATCTCTATCGTAGAGGGACTGACCGAGTTCTTGCCTGTATCCAGTACGGGTCACATGATTATAGTAGAAAATTTGCTGGGTGTAGATATCCAGGATAAGTTTGTCAACGCCTTTACTGTCATCATCCAGTTTGGCGCCATCCTTTCTGTCATCTGTCTGTATTGGAAGAGATTCTTCTATCCAGAGGCTGTGAAGACCGGTGAGAAGACCTATTGGAAGGCGATGTTCGATTTCTATGCCCGTCTGCTTGTAGGTACCGTGCCTGCCGTGGTATTGGGTCTTGCCTTCAATGATTTTATCGAGTCAAACCTTGGCAATGTACAACTGGTGGGCTGGATGCTTGTCATCGGCGGTATTTTCATGCTCTTCTGCGATAAGATATTCAATAAAGGCAGCGAACAGACCAAGCTTACTTACAAGCGTGCCCTGATTATCGGTTTCATCCAGTGTTTAGCGATGATTCCTGGTGTATCGCGCTCCATGTCAACCATCGTGGGTGGTATGTCCCAGCGTCTTACCCGCAAGGCAGCAGCCGAGTTCTCATTCTTCCTGGCAGTGCCAACTATGTTTGGCGCCACCTGTCTCGAGGTTTATAAGCTCATCAGCCATGGCGGCGGCTCATTGCTCACCCAGGGCAACAACCTGTTCACATTGATATTAGGCTCAGTGGTGGCATTCATCGTTGCCATTCTCGCCATCAAGTTTTTCATCAATTATGTCACCAAGTACGGTTTTGCAGCTTTCGGCTGGTACCGTATCGTAGTAGGACTTATCATTATCATCTGCGGCCTTTGCGGTGTAGATATGCAGATGGTTGACTAAACATACACTATGGATTTCAGAAAAGGAGAAATTATTGCAATCGACAAGCCTTATCGCATGTCGAGTTTCGGAGCCCTGGCACATGTTCGCTATCTCCTCAGCAAGAAGCTCGGTTTTAAGGTGAAGATAGGACATGCCGGTACGCTCGATCCCCTTGCCACTGGCGTGCTGGTGCTCTGCACCGGTAAATGTACCAAGCAGATAGAACAGCTGCAGACCCATACTAAGGAGTATACAGCTACCCTGCAGCTCGGTGCTACTACCGCCAGCTACGATAAGGAACACAGCGTGAATCACACCTATCCTACGAAGCATATCACCCGCCAGCTGGTGGAGGAAACGCTTAAGCAGTTTGTGGGCGAGATTCAGCAGGTTCCGCCTACCTACAGTGCCGTGAAGGTGAATGGCGACCGCTCTTATGCCTTGCGCCGGGCAGGCGAAGAGGTTCAGCTCAAGCCGAAGACCGTGCGTGTAGACGAGATAGAACTCACCGATTATAACGATGAGGAGAAGACCGCCAGCATCCGTGTGGCTTGCGGCAAAGGCACTTACATCCGCTCCCTCGCCCGTGATATCGGCAGGGCTCTCGATAGTGGCGCCTACCTTACCGCCCTCCGCCGTACCAAGGCAGGAAGTTTCGCAGTAGAAAACTGCATCAGTTTTGATCATTTCCAGGAATGGCTTGATGAGCAGCCTCTCGAAGACAGCCTTCAGCCATCCAAGTAATAAAAAATATAACATGAAGCTATCACAATTTAACTTTAAGTTGCCAAAAAATCAGGTGGCACTTTATCCACATAAGGCAAAGCACGTGGTAAAAACGGCTAGTGGTGAACGTACATTCGAGATTACTCGCCGCGATGAGTCCCGACTCATGGTTCTCCACAAGAAGTCAGAAACCATCGAGATGTACAAGAAAGATGAAAACGGCAAGGATATGGTTGATGCCGATGGCAATCCAGTATTCCTGCAGTTCAAGGATATCGTGAATTACTTCGAAGAGGGCGATACCTTCATCTTCAACAATACCAAGGTTTTCCCAGCCCGTCTTTATGGTACCAAGGAGAAGACCGATGCCAAGATTGAGGTGTTCCTGCTCCGTGAGCTCAATCCTGAGATGCGCCTTTGGGACGTATTGGTAGAGCCTGCCCGCAAGATCCGTATCGGCAACAAGCTTTTCTTCGATGATGTCAACGAGATGGTTGCCGAGGTTATCGACAATACCACCAGCCGTGGCCGTACCCTCCGTTTCCTCTATGATGAGGATGGCAATCATGATGTCTTCAAGCGTTCGCTCTTCGCTCTGGGCGAGGCTCCGCTTCCTCGCTACGTTATCGATGCACGTGAGGATCATCACGCTACAGAGGATGATATGGACGATTTCCAATGTGTTTTCGCTGAGGTAGAGGGTGCTGTTACTGCACCTGCTACCGGTCTTCACTTCTCACGCGAGCTGATGAAGCGTATGGAGATCAACGGTATCAACGAGGCTTATATCACCCTGCATTGCGGTCTGGGCAACTTCCACGATATTGAGGTGGAGGACCTTACCAAGCACAAGATGGATTCAGAGCAGATGATGATCAGCCAGGAGGCATGTGATCTGGTTAACAAGACCAAACTTGCCGGCCATCGCGTCTGCGCTATCGGTACCAGTGTGATGAAGGCAACAGAAACGGCTGTAGGCACCGATGGTATGATGAAGGCTTTCGATGGATGGACCAACAAGTTCATCTTCCCTCCATACGATTTTGGTCTTGCTGACTGTGCCGTAGTCAATTTCTATCATCCGGAGTCAACCCTGATGATGAGTACTGCAGCCTTTGGTGGTTACGAGTTGGTTTACGAGGCATACAAGATGGCTGTGAAGAATGGCTATATGTTTGGCTGCTATGGTGATTCATTGTTGATGCTTCCAGATTAAACAGTGGTATAAACAGTTTTTATACACATAAAAGTTGTTGATATTCTAGGTTTTAGCTTAGTTATCCACAATTTTATGAGAGTGTGAATAAGTATGTATCAGGTATATTTAAGTCTCGGTACGAATTTGGGCAACCGAAAGCGCAACATTCGCGAGGTAATAGAAAAGATAGGAGAGCAGATTGGTGTGGTAGAGCGCCAGTCTGCTCTTTACGAAACCAAGCCTTGGGGCTATTCATCTCCCAACGACTATATCAATGCCTGTGTGCTGGTTCTCACCACGATGGCCCCGCGTCAGGTGCTGGAGGCTACGCAGCGCATAGAGCGCGAAATGGGGCGTACCATGAAGTCGGTGGATAGCGAATACCATGACCGCATCATCGACATTGATATCCTGATGATAGATGACTTGGTGATAGATGAGCCCGATTTCAAGGTTCCTCATCCGTTGATGGAGGAGCGTGAATTCGTGATGAAACCGCTGAAGGAGATACTCAGGTAATTTAAATTTAGTAAGTATACAAAAACGGGCTAGGAGTTTTTTCGCTCCCAGCCCGTTTCCTGTTTCTTATCTTTCTTTATTCCTGCTCTTTTTTTATGCAAGAAAAATCCCACCGCTCTTGCGAACGATGGGATTCTGTTCTGTTAAGCAATGTGTCTGCCTAAGCTGATTACTTACGAAGACCGAGGGCCTTGATGATAGCACGATAGCGATTGATGTCGCGATCATACAAGTAATCGAGCAATGCACGACGCTTTCCTACAAGCTGTGTCAACGCACGTGTTGTAGTATAATCTTTACGGTTCTTCTTAACATGTTCCGTCAAATGAGCAATACGGTATGAGAACAATGCTATCTGGCTCTCAGCTGAACCAGTATCAGAGTTAGACTTTCCGTACTTGCTAAAGATCTCTTCTTTTTTTGCTTTGTCTAAATACATAGCTGTAAAAACTTAATTTAATAAAATATGAATATGTTTAATTTTATGCATCTGATGACCTTCCTCACGGTGGTTTCATTAAAAATGCGGTGCAAAGATACAACTTTTTGCCGAATTATGCAAACATTTCGGGATTTTTTTGTAATTTTGCACCCAAATTTAAGTATTTAAGGTAAAAATTAAAATGCAAGACATTAGAAACATTGCAGTTATTGCACACGTTGACCATGGTAAGACTACATTGGTCGACAAGATGATGCTCGCCGGTAAGCTGTTCCGCGACGGCCAGGATAACAGCGGCGAAGTGCTCGATTCCAACGACTTGGAGCGCGAGCGTGGTATCACCATTCTCTCAAAGAATGTATCTATCAATTGGAAAGGTACTAAGATTAATATCCTCGATACTCCTGGACACTCTGACTTCGGTGGTGAGGTTGAGCGCGTGCTCAACATGGCAGACGGATGCCTCCTCCTCGTCGATGCTTTCGAGGGTCCGATGCCTCAGACCCGTTTCGTGCTCCAGAAGGCATTGCAGCTCGGACTGAAGCCTATCGTCGTTGTTAATAAGGTAGATAAGCCTAACTGTCGCCCTGAAGAGGTCTACGAGATGGTATTCGACCTGATGTGCGACCTCGATGCTACAGAAGACCAGCTCGACTTCCCGGTAGTTTACGGTTCTGCCAAGAACGGCTGGATGGGCGAGGACTATAATCATCCAACAGACAATATCGATTATCTGCTCGATAAGATTATTGAGGTTATCCCAGCTCCTAAGCAGCTCGAGGGTACTCCTCAGCTCCTTATCACATCACTCGATTACAGTTCTTATACAGGTCGTATCGCCGTAGGTCGTGTACATCGCGGTACATTGAAGGACGGCATGAACGTTACTATCTGCCACCGCGACGGTACCCAGGAGAAGACCAAGATCAAGGAGCTCCACACCTCGAGGGTATGGGCCACAAGAAGACCGATCATGTAGATTCAGGCGATATCTGTGCCGTTATCGGCTTGGAGAAGTTCGAGATTGGTGATACCATCTGCGATTTCGAGAATCCTGAGCCACTGCCTCCAATCGCTGTCGATGAGCCTACCATGAGCATGCTCTTCACCATCAACGATTCACCATTCTTCGGTAAGGAAGGCAAGTTCTGTACATCACGCCACATCCAGGAGCGCTTGAACAAGGAGCTCGAGAAGAACCTCGCTCTCCGCGTACAGCCTTACGAGGATTCTACCGATAAGTGGATTGTATCAGGCCGTGGTGTGCTCCATCTCTCTGTACTCATCGAGACCATGCGCCGCGAGGGCTATGAGCTCCAGGTAGGTCAGCCTCAGGTTATCTATAAGGAGATTGACGGTGTGAAGTGCGAGCCTGTAGAGGAGTTGACCATCAACGTACCAGAGGAGTTTGCTTCTAAGATGATTGATATGGTAACCCGCCGCAAGGTGATATGACCTCTATGCTGAACATGGGCGAGCGTGTAGACATCGAGTTCGATATCCCTTCACGTGGTATCATCGGTCTGCGTACCAACGTGCTTACCGCTTCTCAGGGCGAGGCTATCATGGCTCACCGCTTCAAGGAGTATCAGCCATACAAGGGTGAAATCAGCCGCCGTTCTAACGGTAGCATGATTGCGCTCGAAACCGGTACTGCCTTTGCTTACGCTATCGATAAGCTGCAGGATCGTGGTAAGTTCTTCATCGATCCGGGTGAGGAGGTTTACGGAGGCGAGGTTGTAGGTGAGCATGTTCACGACAACGACCTGATAGTCAACGTAACCAAGGCTAAGCAGCTTACCAACGTACGTGCTTCCGGTTCTGACGATAAGGCTCGCGTCATTCCTAAGACCGTGATGAGTCTTGAGGAGTGCCTGGAGTATATCCGTGAGGACGAGTACGTAGAGGTAACTCCAAAGAACATGCGTATGCGCAAGATTGAGCTCGATCACCTGAAGCGCAAGCGCAGCAACAAAGACTAAGCAGAAATGTTTTTGTGGAGATTTTTTAGAAAGTTTTCATTGCCCTGCTCCCTGGTTATGGGAGCATTGGGCTACCTGATATTCGCCAATGTGCCCTTCCTGGTGCCCATTGGCGATTATTGTGGTCCGAGGTTGGTAAGTCTGATGCCGGTAGTGCTGTTCTCCCTGCTCTATGTTACTTTCTGTAAGATAGAAATCAAGGAGATGAAGCCTAAGGCGTGGCATTTCATCCTCCAGCTCATCCGTACCTCGCTGTCATTGATGATGGTGGTGCTTATCTTTGAGTTCGGCTCCGATTACAGCACCAAACTGATTCTCGAGGGTGCCTTCATCTGCTTCATCTGTCCTACGGCAGCCGCCGTGGCTGTGGTTACGGAGAAGTTGGGCGGCAGTATCGGTTCGCTGACCACTTATACGGTCATCGCCAACATTTTTACGATGGTCATCATTCCGAGTCTTTTCCCGATGGTAGAGAAAGGGGCAGACGTATCGTTCCTCATGATGAGTGCGATGGTGTTCCGCAATGTCACTACCGTGCTGGTGGTGCCTCTGCTGCTTGCCTTGCTGAGCCGCAGGTTCCTGCCAAAATGGGTGGATAAGGTGAAGAATGTAAAGGATTTAGGCTTTTATATGTGGTGTTTCAACCTCACGATACTGATGGGCGAAACGGTTCGCAACATGCTCCATGCCGAGGTATCGGGCGTAACGATGCTTCTGCTGCTCTTTGTACCGCTGCTGGTATGTCTCCTCCAGTTTGCCATCGGCAAGGCGGTAGGCAGGCATTTCGGTGCGAGTATCAGTGCCGGTCAGGCGTTGGGACAGAAGAATACGGTAGTGGGCATCTGGCTCACCCTCACCTTCCTGAATCCTCTTGCTGCCGTAGCACCGGGTGCCTATGTAGTATGGCAGAATCTGGTCAATGGCTGGCAACTTTGGTATAAAGAAAAATATGGCAAGCTTAAGTGGTAAGCTTGCCATATTTTTTGTTTCTAATCCTGGGTAGGGTAGATGAGGTTTTCTTCCCTGATGCAGCTGAGCACCTCATCCAGATATTTTCTGGCTTCATATTTCGCCATAGGCAGGTCGTGGAGCAGGTAGTTGCCGCAGTCCTTTGCCGCCTGTCCCGGAATCTCACCCTCGAAATCGGCGATAAACTTAAAGGTGCGCTTCATCAGTTCCACGATGTCCTTGCTCTCCAGGTCGCCCTTGATAAGGAGATAGTTGCCCGTGAGGCATCCCATCGGTCCCCAGTAGATGATGCGGTCCTTCCACTCCTCGTCGTTGCGCAGATAGGTGGCAGCCAGGTGTTCGATGGTATGGATGGCACCGTTGTGCAGACAAGGCTCCTGGTTAGGCACCTTCATGCGGATATCGAATGTTGTGATGACTTCTCCGCCTACTTCGTCCTTACGGCTCACGTAGATGCCGCGGAGCAGCTTATTGTGATTGATTGTAAAACTTGGAATCTTATTCATCTTGATAATTGATAATTTACAGTTTACAGACTTTCGAGGAAAGCCTTGGTAACATTGAAAGAGCCTTCAGCCATTTTAGCCCAGAAGTCGAAATACTGCTGTGCCTTGGTATCTTTCAGCGGTACATCGCTGATGATGCGGAAGGAGATGAAAGGCGTCTTGTAGATGTGGCAGGTCTGGGCGATAGAGCAGCTCTCCATATCCACCGCCATCGCCTGAGGGAAGTGTTCCAGGATAGAGCGCATCTTCTCCTTGCTGTCTACAAACCATTCGCCGCTCACAATCTGACCGGCGTGGATCTTCGGGTGCCTATTGCCCGGCAGGTTGTTGATGGCGAGTGCCTTCTCCACATATTCCTTAGGTGTTTTGAAGAAAGCAGGCATGCCTAGAATCTGTCCGAATTCGCATTCCTCGCCGCAGTAGGCATCGTGGTAAACGCAGTTGGTTGCCACCACCACCTCAGTCACGTTGAGGTTGATATCAGCGCCTCCAGCCACGCCTGAAGAGATGACGAGGTCAGGGTGATAGTTGTCAATCATTTCCACGGCACCTATGGTACTGTTCACCTTACCGATGCCGCATTGCTGCATCACCACCTCGTTATTGCCTATCTTTCCGATAACGAAGTCCTTATAGTTTTTTCTCTCAACCTGCGATTCGGTCAATAATGTTTTGAGTTGCGCGAACTCCTTGTCCATCGCAACGATAATTCCTATTTTCATATTCTATACTAACTTTTGGGTGCAAAGTTACTAAAAATATTGCAGAGAGAAGCAAAGTTTAAGGAGTTTTTAAGGAAAAAGGCTTTTAAAGGTAAAAAAGTAAAAAAAGCCCCCGATGTGTGATGCACCGGGGGCTTTGCTATGTCGAATCAGAATTTAAAAACATCTTTTTTTTACACGCTACAGCTGGTAACTCCGAGCGTAGTAGCGATGGCTGTGAGGAAGGAGATTGCAATCTGCAAAATCGTTTTCCAGGTATTTGCTTTCATCATCTTTATTATTATTTTTAATGTTAAGTGTTATATGTTAATGTTAACTTGGCGAGTGGGATACGCTAGCTTTCTACTTGCCGCCCTCAGGCGAGGGCTTTATTCAAGCCCGCCGCCGCCCTGTTCAGTGCCGCCACCGGTAGTACCACCGCCTGTGGTGCCCTCTCCGTCGGTGCCGATATAGCCGCCGTACTCCTGAATCTTGCACTTCTTGCGCAGCTCAGTATTGCTCCAGCTTTTCGTGTTTCTCACAATCAGGTGCACGCCCTCCACGCTGGCAGCTGTCACCTTCTCCTTGGTGTCCTCCGCCTTGGAGCTCATACCGATGGAGAACAATCCGAGGTCAGAGAGACGCACGCTCTTGCCGTCGAGAATCAGCTCCTGCAGATGGTCGAGTGCATCCATCAGCACACCGTGGATAGTACCACGAGAGTAAGGCGAGCCGTGGTCAGAGATATGCGATACGAATCCCTCGAAGTCCACTTCGCGGTCAGTTACCGCAGCCGCATACCACTTCTTCTTACCTGCGTTTTCACCAGTCTGAGGTGTGCGCTGTACTTTACGATATTTCAATGTTCCTTTTACTTCCATGATCTTAAATTTTTAAAGGGTTAATAAAATATTGATTGTTAACTTTTGGGGGTGCGCTTTGTCAAGTGCAGCCTTTCTTCGAACGACAGTGCAAAGATACTGCAATTTCCCGATACCACCAAATTTCAGCGTGTGATAAGGCGCGATTTTCAGCACGCTTTCAATCCGAAACCTGTTAAATGTTATAACTCACACTAAATTGGACTTTGGTTGAATATCAAGAAGTTAGGCGTTTGCCTTTATAATATAGGTAACAATATGGAAACGAGCGGACTTCTGCTCGTTTCTGTATTTTGCAATATGCAAAGAACGCCTTAATTCGGGGACAAAGATACGATATTTTTCTAAATCTCGCATAGCTTACAAGGAGAAAACCTTGGAAATTAGAACTTTTTACGTTAAAATCCATATTTGACAAGCAGATTTTGAAGAAAATATTTGGAGTTTCCAATAAAAAAGAGTATTTTTGCAGCAACAAATCCCACCACGCCTCTCAACGATGCGTACCACGGTGGGACTTCGCTTTTTATAAAGGGTATATGGATTACGACAAACAACCGATAAACGTAGATGAACAGGTTGCCTTGCTCCAGAACAGAGGGCTGGTGATAGAAGATATTGCAACTGCCAAATTGCAGCTTCGCAATATCAGTTATTTTCGTATTGCCAGTTACCTACGATATATGGAGGAAGACAGACAGTTTCATCATTATAAACTGGGTAGTACATTTGAACAAGCCATCGACCTTTATCTCTTTGACAAAGAACTTCGTCAACTTATATTCAAGGCAATTCAAGATATAGAGATTTCTCTTCGGACCAAAATGATTCAGATATTTTCCATGGAGCATGGCGCATTTTGGTTTATGGATGCATCATTGTTCAAGAATGCAGACTTTTATGAAGGCTGCCTTGACAATATCAAGAAAGAGGTATCTCGTTCAAATGAAGATTTCATCAAGGAGCATTCCGAGAAATATACTTTCCCTTCTCTCCCTCCTGTGTGGAAAACATTAGAGGTCGTTTCGTTTGGTACGCTTTCCAAATTATTTTGTCTGTTCAAGGACAATCGTCTCAAAAAGCAAGTGGCAAGAGAGTTTGGACTACCTCAATACACTTACTTGGAAAGTTGGATAAGGTGTATAACCGTGCTTCGCAATTGTTGTGCTCACCATGCCCGTATATGGAATAGGCGTTTTGCCTTGAAGCCACAATTGCCAAATCGGCTTCCACTTTTTTGGATTGCTCCAACCCAAAAGCCTATCAAACTTTACCATCAGTTATGCACCTTATTATATATGGAGCAAACTATAACTCCTTGTATGGATTTTAAAAGCTCTCTGCTCAGATTGTTCGCAGATTATCCCAATATTGATTTACATGCCATGGGCTTTCCACAAGGATGGGAAAACGAACCTTTATGGAGATAGCAACAAGTGTTCGGATATAAGTCTATCCAAGCACTTGCTTGTTGAATTCGCGCTTTGGCTGCTTTAGAGCTTAATGTTAAGCCTCATAACTCGCTCTAATTTGGACTTTGATTGAAAATCAAGAAGTTGGGCGTTTGCCTATATTATATAGGTAACAATATGGAAACGAGCGGACTTCTGCTCGTTTCTGTATTTTGCAATATGCAAAGAACGCCTCAATTCGGGGACAAAGATACGATATTTTTCTTAATATCCCATAATTTACAAGAAGAGAAATATGGAAATTAGGACTTTTTTACATAGAAATTTAACTTCATTTTTTCGTAAAAGCAACCAAACATAATCACTCAGTGATAGCTACATACATAATAGTTTTGCTTTTCCCACTACATATTCAAAATAGCATCAACAGAAAGGTGTTGTATATTGCTAATTGCTGTTGTGTTTTAATTTAATATCCCGTAAGGAAATTCGGTAGAATCAACATTAAAATAGTAAACGTTATTTGTGTCTAAATCAAAAGCAGTCATAACGACAGGTGATACATCTCGTGCATTAGTAGTTGTAAGACCTTCATTCGTCCATAAAAACCCTAAATAAGTAGGAATGGCTCCCCATAAAAAAGCATGTGAACTGTTTGAAATATTATAAAAACAAACCTTATCTGAAAAGACTAAAGAAAGAAAATAATTTGAGTTTTTCACAAACAGTTTGTAATTGCCAGTAGCTTTTAAATTAAAAGATTTATCATATAAATAAAATGATTTACTTTATTATTTACTAAATAAAGTCTGTCATCTTCGTTATAAACAGAATAGTTCGGAATTGGTTTGCCTAATTGCAAACCTAAGTAACTATCCACGACCTTAACCCTAATAGTAACGCTAGTATTCTCCGTCTTATCCTTTACAACAAGATAAACAATCCCATTCTTTTTTGTCTTTATTTTTATTTTTCCAGCATCAATAGTGGCTTCCAAAACATTATCATCTGACACTTCGACTGAAAGATTGTTGCTTCCACCACTAAACATAATTTCCGATGGGTTTTCTAATAATGGCTTTTCGTAATACTCTTTTTCAAAACACAATGATGAAACATCAGTACCATTATTAAGAATTTCATCTTGGCACGATGATACAATCACTGCCAATAATATTAAAACTAAATACTTTTTCATATTTATACTGTACTATTGGTTAAATGGTGCAAATTTACGAAATTTATTTTAAATCGATATATAACGAATGCGTTATTTATGTATTATTAACAGTTTTTGTTGTTAAGGCGTTAAAATATATTGCATTTTGGCATTTTTTACTTTATTAATATATAAGAACTAACATCCTTTGCTTTTGGTTCATTACCAAATGAGTCTATCAAAATAATGCTGCAGTCATTCTTCACCTTACAAAATATATTGTCACCACTTTGCGGATGTTCAAGCATCAGAATGCAGCCGTCAAGCACTTTGAAAAAAACATTCAATACTTCGCAATCATCCGAATCCGTTTGGAGATTTCTGCTTCAAACGATAGATGCCATAAGCATTTAGCGTGAGTTTGTTTCTACATTAGTCGGTAACACACCAAAATATGCCCTTGCTATGGAATCCAAGTTAATACTGTTTTCTAAAACTGCCGTATATTCTTCGGCTTTAACAGAGTCAATACCTACATCGTTTTGTCCTGTGCCGCATAATATATAGGAAGCAACAAATGAGATAACCAAAACTGCTATAATTACCAATTTCTTCTTCATAACCATCATAAAAGAAAAAGTGTCCGCAATGTCAAGCAAGTGGCATCACGGACGAGAATGAACAGATGAGAGTTAATGAAAAGTCAGTATGCTGCTATGTTGTTGATGCACGGACAAGCTCTTGCACTATTGAACACGATGCGAATGCCGTTCGTCTTTACTTTATCGAAACGAAGGATGCGCTTGTAGCCGATGGTCGTTGTCTATTATTTCTTATTAATTTTCTTTTTAATTTCATTCGCCTCTTTAAATAGGCTATTAGCAATGCTATCTTTAATTGCTGCCATTTTGACCATTTTATAGTGATGGTAAACAGAATCCTCATAAGCAGCAACACGATTTTTTACATCATCAATAACTTTCTCATCTCGACAAACAGAGAAAAACTTCTCTATGTATCGAACATTGGGGTCGTCAGATGGAAGCACCATCTTCAAAGCACGATATTTCAAGTCTGCCTCTCCCCAATCCTGGTACTCTCGCCATTGGGTAAAATTGCCCCAAATGGAAATTACAAGGGATAGAGCCAAGCCACCAATGAAAAGAAGAACATACTTTGAAGTTGGCTCGAAACGATGGGTGACAATCTTTTTTTGAGGTGTATTACCCATTGCGTGAAGTTTTTCCTGCACATTTTTTGATGTGGCATTCAGCTCTTGTTTCACCTGATTAATTGCATCAAACAAGAGTTTGCTTCGCTGTTCTCCGTTACTTGCTTCTTTCTTGGTAAGGTCGGTAAAGATGCAGATAGCTTCTCTTAATCTTGCCAATTTGTCAATAGACTCCCCTTCTTTTACAGCCATAGCAAGGATTGCTTGTTCAAGCTTGCTTATATTAACACTTACAGAGACTGGAGTGCTTTCCGCCTCTGTATTCTTTGGTGAGGCAGAAAGTTCATCGACTTTCTGCTCCAATCTCTCAACTGTGCCGTAGATGGCTTCCAATAGTTCTTCTTTCATATTTCTTTTGTTGTTTGAATGGTTTGTAACTTGCATCAAAGGCTAAAGCCTCTTCTGCGTTTCTTCTTTTTCTTCTTGGATGATTCGTCCTCTGGGAAAGGCTCAAAGGTCTGAGAGTTGGCAGAAGCAAAAAGTCCAATGGAAGAAATGCCGTCCCAAGGGTCTTGGCTGCTATCCGACATGGATGGCTCATGTTTGCTCTTGTGATAGCCTTGTTCGTATTGCAGAGTAGAGCTGGATTTTGGTGATACATGGTTCTCCATTCCCTCAAACCTTGCATTCAGCTTGCCAAAGCTATAGCCTCGGCTAATCTGCGTACCCTTGAAGCTATATCCGTCCTTACAGAATCGGATGCCTTGTACCTTGGTTCTCTCCTTGTCCTTATAGACAAGCTCCAAGCGAACACCTCGTTTTGCAAGTTCATTCTTGAACTTCTGCCAGCTATCTGCGACTTCCAATGCATCATTGACGGCATTGTGAATCTCGTATTTGGCACGCTCCGCATTGCGCAATTTGCGAGTGTTAGTATTGCTCTTGTCCGTTCCGTAGGTCAGTCCATACCTGGATTTTAGAGCCTTGGTCACCTGCTCATTACGCCTGTAATCATTCCTGCCTGATAAGAGTTTGCCCTCGTTATTGATGCGGTTATACACGATATGACAATGTGGATTGTCCGTGTTGTGATGCCTGATGCGACAGCTTGGCAAGTTGGTTGAGATTGTTCGCCATGCCAATGAGATTCTTGGCGATGGCTATCGTCTCAGTGTTGTGTCCACTGACCACCTCGCCGTTCAAGGCGGACTCACGGATGTACTCCGCCAACTTGCGGTTGGCTTTCCTCGCCCTCAGTCTCAAAGCCTCGTAGCTTGGCTTTGAGAACTTCACCGTGACAGATTTCGACAATTTGCGAACCCTGCCTGCGGGCGGTCTTCCGTCCTTTCTCCTGTCCTGTTCCTGTATGCTTGTCATTCGATATACTGTTTACAGTTGGTACACTCACTTTCTGCGACCGTCGGGAGCAAAGTTCCTCCGCCCTCATGGTGGAACGAGGCGTTTTGGGGTTCCCAAAACATAACCTCGCTCCCTCTCAGAACACGTTAGTTGGAACTACTGCCTTTCAGCTATCCACGTCCAAGGTCGCAGACCTTAATTCTCACAATTTGCGCCAAGCCTCGAAGTCCTCTTCATAAAGGCTTAGGTGGTGGCGCACGATGTTCTCGATGATGCCCGATACACTCATGCGTCTCCCTCCGAGGATGCGGACGACACGGTCAAGACGATCCTACATCTTTTGTTTTTGCCATAACTTACATTGTTTAAATTGTTGGTATAGTGGTCACGGTTTGCACCATTGACCGATTGTCGGGTGCAAAGTAAGTGTACTGAGTGCAGCCATGCAACTGATTGGGTGTAACGTGGCAATTTAGTTGTGGCTTGCTTATTTGCATACCGAG
>ENA-OQHV01000048-OQHV01000048.1-human-gut-metagenome-genome-assembly--contig:-NODE-48-length-21106-cov-1.579484_pt1 | contig 21106 bp, 22 predicted proteins | sample MGYA00242641_ERZ504732 | MGnify/ENA primary metagenome ERZ504732 (study PRJEB26092, sample SAMD00036222) | human gut metagenome | host: Homo sapiens | study: EMG produced TPA metagenomics assembly of...
CCCTATTTTTTTTATAATTTTGCAGAAGATTTAAAACAAATCTATGCTTTTTGAACATTCGAAGGCGTTTTTAGACAAGAATTAATACAAATTAAATATGAAATATTTAGTAGCAACATTCACAATTGAAACGACTGCCGACTTGATGCAGGACTGTCAGGATCTGCTTGCCGATGGTGCAGCCGAAGTCGGATTTGAATCTTTTGAAGAAACAGAAACCGGACTGAAAGCGTATGTGCAGAAAGAACTCTTCGACAAAGAGCTGCTGGATGACCGTCTTTCTGATTTCCCTATTGGGGATGCGGAAATTACCTACGAGGTGAAAGATGCAGAATACAAGGATTGGAACCAGGAATGGGAAGAACAGGGATTCGAACCAATTTATGTGGACAACCAGGTGGTGATTTACGATGCGAAACATCCAGAACTCTATCCCGATACGAGCAACAGACCCGACATGATAGAAATAGGTATTGAGGCGAAACTGGCGTTCGGAACAGGAAACCACGAAACCACACGCATGATTATTTCGCAGCTGCTCCACATGCCTATCAGAACCAAGCGCATCCTGGATTGCGGAACGGGTACGGGAATACTTGCCCTCACCTGCTCAAAACTCGGAGCGAAAGACGTGGTAGGCTACGATATTGACGAGTGGAGCGTGGAAAATGCCAAGCATAATGCCGTGCTCAACGGCGTAACTAACATGGAAGTACTCTTTGGCAACAGTCAGGTAATCAACCACATCAGCGCGTTTTCGACCTGGTTCTAGCCAACATCAACCGCAACATTCTGCTCGACGACATGCGCGCTTTCCGTAGCGTGATGAACATCGGCGGAACCCTGGTTCTGAGCGGCTTCTACGAAGAAGATATTCCTGTACTCCTGGAGAAAGCAGAAGAACTGGGAATGCATGAAATAAACAGACAGATTGACAACAATTGGGCCTGCCTTGTTTTAGGTTCATAAAGATTCTTTTCTGATTCTAAACATTCAGAACAAAAAATCTGAAATCAGAAATATCAGATTAAAACATACGAATAAAGGTTGGATTTTCGCATATTGCCAAAAGTCCAACCTTTATTCCATGAATTTCTTCTCATTATTATTGCTTCCTATGCAGAGCTGCTTGAGCTCATAATAACTGCCGTTGTAAATATTGAAATCTACGTAGCCTTTAATGCCCGGCAACTTGCCCACATCCGTATGCTGCCAGAACTTCCATTTGCCCTTATACTGAACCTTGTCAACATAATAGTGGGCTATCCAGTAAGGATAATCATCGAAGACAGGCGCACTCAGATATTGCTCCTTGAATTTATAATAGGTGTAGATGATAGGTTTAACATGATACTTATCCTCTACAATATGCAGCCAGGTAAGCACATCACGCTGGAAATCCTCCACACTCTTATCTGCCGGCTTATGTTCAATATCCAGTACCGGAGGCAAATCGCCATCCGTAAGATGAACCTGGTCTAGGAAATAATAGGCCTGTTTTCGGGCTGTCGACTTATTGCTCCAGAAATGATAAACACCCCGGATGAAACCGAAATCGCGAGCCTGATTAAAGTTCTCGCGAAAATTCTCATCGAGCCGTGAAGAACCTTCCGTACTCTTGATGATGACGAAGCGCACAGGACACCCCTTGATCATCGCATTCTTGAGCTGTTCCCAGTCTATCTTGCCCTGATAATGCGAAATGTCGATTCCATGAATCTCGTAACCTTCAGGATATTCAGCATCGCCATAAAGCGCACGCCATCGGAAACCAGTTGGCCCTACAAAGAAATGATAGAACAGAAAGACATAGAGCACGATAACCGCCGTTCCGCTATCCACCACGCCCAACGGGGATAGCGTTGCAAAAAAGAAGACGAACGCCTTCTACCACGGGAGCCGCCACGCCGAGGAGTTTTCTTTCTCGCCATGGCACTCTTTTTTCTGTGAAGAAGCCGTTCGTCTTGTTGACATATAAAAAAATATTTATTCTATTTTTTACTTAGCCTGCTCCAACTGGAGAGTCTTTGTGGTCTGGTCGCAAACCTCAGAAGAACCCCAGTACTGGATAGGACCTGGATAAACGTAAGCTGTTTCCTTAGCCCACTCATCACGCTTAGAAGCGAAGAACTTGAATGGAGCGCCATCCAGCTCAACGAGAGCCTTGCGGATAACTGGCTTGTTAGCACCATTACGACGCTCGATGTTCATCATCATAGTGATTGGCACACCACCTGCAATCCACTCTGCTGCAGGAGCTGTTGTGTTCTTGATGATTGACATGTAACCGGTCTTGCCGTTAGCGATGAGGCGTGAAGCGTTGAAACCGAGTGAGTAGCAGTAGTCTGCATCGTAGTTAGAAGGAGCTGCGCAACGTCCCTCGTAACCGAAGAAGTGGTGCTGTGCAGAGAACTTACCAACAAACTTGCCTTCCTTCTTCCATGCAGCCAACTTCTCAGCTACCATGCGAGAAAGCAACTTCTCTGTCTCAATGAGAGAAACCTGTACGTTTCCGTGAGGGTCGCGGTCGAGGCAAAGCTGGCGAGCTACGTCAGCTGGCAAAGACTCCAATACTGCGAGGTTGTCCTTAGCGATGGCACCCTTAACGAATGCAATCTGCTCCTCAGCACTTGCAAACTCACGGCTCTCGCCTGTTGCAGGGTCTGTAAGAACCTCGTTCAATTCTGCGATGAGCTTCTTGATAGCTGGGATGAACTCGATCAGGCCCTCTGGGATGAGAACAGTACCGAAGTTGTTGCCCTCAGCAGCACGGTTAGCTACTGCAGTTGCAATATAAGTAACAACATCATCGAGTGACATTTCCTTAGCCTCTACCTCTTCAGAAATCAAGCAGATGTTTGGCTGAGTCTGGAGAGCGCACTCAAGAGCGATGTGAGATGCTGAACGACCCATCAGCTTGATGAAGTGCCAGTACTTACGTGCTGAGTTACAGTCGCGCTCGATGTTACCGATGAGCTCAGAATATGTCTTGCAGGCTGTATCGAAACCGAAAGAAGTCTCAATCTGCTCGTTCTTCAAGTCGCCGTCGATAGTCTTAGGGCAACCGATTACCTGTACGCCATACTTCTTAGCAGCATAGTATTCTGCGAGAACACAAGCGTTGGTATTTGAGTCGTCACCACCGATGATGACAAGTGCCTTGATGCCGAGTTCACGAAGAATCTCAATACCCTTCTCAAACTGGTCTTCCTTCTCAAGCTTGGTACGTCCGGAACCGATGATGTCGAAACCACCAGTATTGCGGTATTCGTCCATGATTTCAGAAGTAATCTCCATGTACTTATGGTCAACGAGACCACCAGGACCGAGGATGAAACCATAGAGCTTGTTAGCTGGGTTGAGAGACTTCACACCGTCGAAGAGACCAGAAATCACGTTGTGACCGCCAGGAGCCTGACCACCTGAGAGGATAACACCTACGTTGAAAGCAGGAAGTTCCTTAGCCTCACCTGCCTCGAATGTAATAACAGGCATTCCATAAGTGTTAGGGAACAACGCCTTGATTTCATCCTGATTACCTACTGACTGTGTTGCTGCACCTTCAACTGCCTTTACTGGGCCCTGGAGAGCCTTAGGCAATTTTTGGCTGATAAGCAGCTTCTTGCAATCTGCAATGCACTTTTTTCCATAATTCGTTTTTTATTTTAATTAGTTGAAACTTCAAAAACATCTGCAAAAATAACTCTTTTCTGCGAGATACGGAAAGAAAAATGCTAAAAATGCGTTAATAGATACATTTTTTCCCAAAAAATGATGTTATTTCAAAGAAAATGATTATCTTTGAGCGATATTTTTAATTATTCATTAATTAGGAGAAAAGAATTATGGCTAATAAAAGAGATTTAAAGCGCACGATCAACTACATTACAAGCGAACTTTTCGCCGAAACAGTAGCTGCATCTTTGTATAATGGTAAGCCTACACAGGAAGATGTGGATGGCATTCTTTCAGCTATCGTCATGATCAACGGCGATTACATCAGCCGCGTGTCTCACCCGGAACCGGGAATCACGAAGGGTGAATATTATAAGAAACTCACAGTCGACTTCAACAAGCAGGTGAGCGAAATCATCGACCAGATTTCAAACCTGGCATAATCCTTTCATCATCAGAATCAGGAAATACACCTATTTAAATATATGGTAAAAGGAATTTGTCAATGGATATTGTATAAGCGCTTGGGCTATAAGAAAATCATCACCCAGGAGCTTCCTGAAAAGTATATTATCTGCATGGCTCCGCACACCAGCAACTGGGATCTGATCCTAGGCCAGCTCTTTGCCCATGCTGAGGGAATCAAATGTAATTTCCTTATGAAAAAGGAATGGTTCTTCTGGCCGCTAGGTCCTATCTTCAGAAAGATGGGAGGTATTCCTGTGTGGAGAAGCAAACATACCAGCATGACGGATAATCTGGCTGCAGAAGCGGATAAGCGCAAGGCTTTCGGACTGTGCATTACGCCCGAAGGTACCCGCTCGCTCAACCCGGAATGGAAAAAGGGATTCTATTTCATAGCCCTCAAGGCGCATCTGCCTATCCAGCTCTATGGGCTTGACTATGAGAAGAAGGTCATCCAATGCACCAGGCAGATTATCCCGTCAGGAGATGTTGACAAAGACATGCGTGAAATCAAGTTGTACTTCAAGGATTTCAAAGGAAAGAAACCGGAGAAGTTCACAATCGGAAATATTGATTAAACCTTAGAAGATAACAGTTTAGTCAGCTATTAAAGAAGGAGTATTCGTAAAGTGAAACACCAAACATAACATATTGTTTGATAAGCAGTTTGCTGTTAGCCGCTGGAGCTTCGCTTCAGGCTAACGGCAAATCGTTTTTTCCTATCTACGACGAGGCTAACAGCGGCGCATGGCAAGGCATAGATTATGATGGCGACCCATGGGTGTTTAATGTTTCCCGCCCTTATTTCGTTACGGCAGGACTACAGAACAGGCACCTTTCGCTATGGGCCTCGCACGGACGGTATTATTATGCCGACAGAGATGTATGGAAATGGCAACGCCCTAACCTGTTTTGCACAAACGAAGATCTTTTTACCCAAACCATCGTCGTGCCCTACCTCATCCCGATGCTCCAGAATGCGGGAGCCATCGTCTTCACACCCCGTGAAAGAGACTGGCAGAGGAACGAAATCGTCATCGATAATGATGATGCTGTCAAGTCGGTTTATTATTTCGAAAAGGAGGCGAGCAAGCGATGGAAAAAATGCGATTCGCTCGGTTTTGCCAACCGCTACCGACTGAAAGATGGGGAAAATCCGTTCCGTATGGGAACCGTGAGACAGGCGAAGGCTACCAAGCGCAAGAAAACTAGCCAGGTAAGCTACCAGCCCCGTTTCAAGGAAGCCGGCAAATAACGCAGTCTACGTAAGCTACCAGTCGCTCCCCAAGAGCGTGAGCGATGCAAAATACATCGTTTATCACAAGGGCGAAGCCACGGAGTTTTCCGTTAACCAGCGCATGGGCGGAGGCACCTGGGTTTACCTGGGCACCTTCGATTTCGACAAGGGCTGCAACGAGTTCAACCGGGTGGTCTGCACCAACAAGGCTTCACGCCGTGGAGTAGTAACTACAGATGCTGTCCGCTTTGGCGGCGGCATGGGAAACATAGAGCGTGGCGGTTACACCAGCGGATTGCCCCGTTGCCTGGAAGGAGCCAGATACTACGCCCAATGGGCTGGTGCTCCCTATAAGGTTTATGGAGGCCGAAAGGGAGAAAATGATTACGCCGACGACATCAACACCCGTGCGCTGATGACCAATTGGCTGGGCGGCGGTTCGGTTTACATGCCTGCCAAAAATGGCAAGCATGTGCCTATAGAACTCTCGCTGGCACTTCATAGTGATGCGGGTTACAATAAGGACGGAAAATCTACCGTTGGAGCCCTTGCTATCTGCACCACAGATTATAACGACGGAATACTGAACAGCGGAATCTCCAGATTCACATCCAAGGATTTCGCCAGGGCTTTGCGCGATAATCTCGTTACGGATCTGACGGCTCAGTTCGGAGAATTCGGCAAACGCTACCTATGGGACAGAAACTATTCTGAAACCCGTCTGCCGGAAGTTCCGTCGGCTATTCTCGAGATGCTTTCGCATCAGAATTTCCCTGACATGAGAATTGCTCAGGATCCGCTCGGAAAATTCTATATCGCACGCTCCATCTACAAAACTATCCTGCGCTTCGTAAACAGCAATCATGGAACCCGATACGTGGTCCAGCCGCTGGCTCCGCAGAACTTCAGCGTTACGCAGAACCAAGGCGTTGCCCTACTCTCATGGACTGCTCAGCTGGACAAGACGGAACCATCTGCCCGCCCTACTTCTTACATTATTTATAAGGCTGAGGGACAAGGCGGTTTTGACAACGGAACCATCGTGAACACCACCCGCTGCCAGATGCAGCTGGAACCGGGCAAGCTTTACCATTTTAAGGTGGCTGCGGTTAATGCAGGAGGAGAAAGTTTCACCACCGAAACCCTCTCTGTGCTCTATAATCCTGCTGCCAGCAAGTCTGTGCTCATCGTAAACAATTTCCATCGCCTTGCCTCTCCGCAGGTCGTGGATGATGAGGAAAAGCAGGGATTTGACCTCAATCAGGATCCGGGCGTAAGCTACGGACTGACGGCGGGATGGAGTGGCAAGCAACAGGTGTTCGACAGAAGCAGAATGGGCAACGAAACCAGTTTCGGACTCGGTTTCAGCGGCAACGAAATGATTGGCAAGTTTGTGGCAGGCAATGACTTCAACTACGTTCAGGCGCATGCTACAAGTATTGCAGCTTCGGGCAAATATAATATTTCCAGCTGTTCGAGCGAAGTCATCACCAGCGGCAGGGTTCAGATGAAGAACTATCAGGCAGTTGACCTCATCAACGGACTGGAGCGCCATGACGGCTATACTCACACCTTCTTCAAGTCGTTCACGCCTGCCCTGCAGAACAGCATCAGGCAATACACCAGCCAAGGCGGCAGAATCCTGATAAGCGGTTCTTACACCGGAAGCGACATGCAGACTGAAGAGGAACAGGCGTTCCTGAGCAATATTCTGAAACTCAGCTATGAGCCTACAGGTTCTACGGTCATCACCAGGGACATCAATCCCGAAGATTCAACCGTAACAGAACGAGACAGTATTGTCTACACTTCACCTAACGTCAAGGGGTTAGGTCTGCAGTTCAGCTTTTATAACGAGCTGAATGCCCAGCATTATGCGGCAACCCATCCCGAGATATTGAAACCGGTTGGCAATTACGCCTTCACGGCGATGCAATACGATACGGGAACGAGTGCGGCGGTTGCCTACAAGAGCTCTACTTACCGCAGCTTCGTCATGGGATTCCCGCTGGAATGCATCATCGACGAAAGAACCCGCACCAGCGTGTTGCTCGGCATTCTCAAATTTCTGACAGATTAAATTCAAAGTAAAACAGATAAAAAATTTTAAGCTTATGTATAAGATTCAAGCCAACCAGTCTGGCACTCGCTCTATCGAAGTGAGCGACCAGCATTTAGAGACCATCGAAAAGTATCAGTTACTCCGCAACCTCGTAGACAGCAACGGCATTATCGACGAGGAAGTGCTCGATAAACTGAAACTTAATGTGCGTTCACTCCTCGAGAGCAGCGACATCAAGGATAAGGAGTTGCTCGATCTCTGTCTCGACGTCATCTACAATCAGAACATGAAGGCGCTCGGTCTTCACAACCTCGTTCTGCTCTACGTAGACTGGAAAGACAAGAAGCAGGCTGAGGCTGCAGCAGATGCAGAACCAGACGCAGTAAATGATTAAAAAATATTGAATGGATTATAAGTTAACAGATTTCTTACCTACCACCAAGAAAGAATGCGAGTTGCGCGGATGGGACGAACTCGACGTCATCCTCTTTTCAGGAGATGCTTACGTTGACCACCCATCCTTCGGCCCTGCCATCCTCGGACGAATACTGGAAGCCAACGGCTATCGGGTAGCCATCGTTCCCCAGCCCGACTGGCACGGCGATTTCCGAGACTTCAAGAAACTCGGTCGCCCTCGCCTCTTCTTTGGTGTTTCTCCGGGTGCCATGGACTCGATGGTGAACCGCTACACGGCCAACCGCCGCATGCGTAGCGAGGACGCTTTCAGTCCCGACTCCCGCCACGACATGCGCCCCGACTATCCATCTATCGTCTATACGCAGATACTGAAGAAACTCTTTCCCGACGTTCCTGTAGCACTAGGCGGTATTGAGGCTTCGTTGCGCCGCATCAGCCACTACGACTATTGGAAAGACGAGCTCCGCAAGTGCATTCTCTGCGATTCGGGCGCCGACCTCATTCTCTACGGAATGGGCGAACGTTCTATCGTTGAACTGGCCAATGCCTTTGCAGAAGGCAAGACGCTTAGCCAAATCCACGAAATGCCGCAGGTGGTTTTCTACTGCAAGGAAAGTGAGATTCCGGGCGGTTTCAAGGACGATGACATCATCCTCCACAGCCACGAAGAATGTCTCCACAACAAGAAGGGACAGGCTGAGAACGTGCGCCATCTGGAGGAAGAAGCCAACAAGATGCATGCTCAGCGCATGATTCAAGAAGTTGACGGCAAATATGTAGTGGTGAATCCGCCTTTCCCGCTGATGACTACCGCGGAACTAGATGCGGCTTTCGACCTGCCTTATACGCGTTTGCCTCATCCTAAATACAAGGGCAAGACCATTCCTGCCTACGAGATGATCAAGTTCTCCGTGAACCTTCATCGTGGCTGTTTCGGCGGTTGTTCTTTCTGCACCATTTCTGCCCATCAGGGTAAATTCGTGGTTTGCCGCAGCAAGGAGAGCATTCTGAAGGAGGTGAAGAAAATCATCCAGATGCCTGATTTCAAGGGCTATCTGAGCGATTTGGGCGGTCCTTCTGCCAACATGTACGGAATGCACGGCAAGAATCAGAAAGCCTGCGAAGTGTGCAAGCGCCCGTCGTGTGTAAACCCTCAGATTTGTCCGAACCTCAATACCGACCACAGCAAGCTTCTGGAGATTTATCATGCTGTAGATGCTTTGCCGGGAATCAAGAAAAGTTTCATTGGTAGTGGTGTGCGTTATGACCTTCTGCTGCATAAGAGCAAGGACGAAAAGGTGAATCAGGCGGCTAGAGAATACACGCGCGAACTGATTACCAAGCACGTAAGCGGCCGACTGAAGGTGGCTCCCGAACATACGAGTCCGGAGGTTTTGAAGTTCATGCGCAAGCCATCGTTCGACCTCTTCTACGAGTTCAAGCGCATCTTCGACAAGATCAACAAGGAAGAAGGTCTGAACCAGCAGATCATCCTTACTTCATCAGTTCGCATCCGGGCTGTCATGAAGAAGACATGGCCGAACTTGCCGTCATTACGAAGGGACTGGATTTCCATCTGGAGCAGGTGCAGGATTTCACCCCTACTCCTATGACCATTTCTACCGAGACCTGGTATACGGGGTACGATCCTTACACCCTGGAGCCGGTCTTCAGCGCCAAGACTCAGAAAGAGAAGCTTGCCCAGCGCATGTTCTTCTTCTGGTACAAGCCTGAAGAGCGCCGCGCCATCGAGAGTGAACTTCGCCGGATAGGCAGAGCCGACCTCATCGACAAACTCTACGACAGGAAGAGCATGGGTGGCAGTTTCAAGGGTAAGAAGACGCATTATGACGATAAGGCGATAGGTTCTACATACGATAATCCTGGTGTAGGAAAAGGTGCTAAAGGCAAGCGTGAACTGGCAGAAATGCGTCTGACCGCTATGCACCAAAGGGTTTCGGAAATGTAGGCTGCTATGATGAAGATAAATATCTGAACGAAGGCCGCCCATTAAGCGGAGGTGCCGGCTTCTTCAAGAACAAGAAGAAAAAGAGCTTCAACCCTAATTTCGACAACGACAACCACAGTCGCAAGAACCGCTACAACAGCGGGGATAAGAACGAACGCGGCGGCCGTGGAAATCAAGGTCGTGGAAATCAAGGAAGAGGCAGAAGAAGATAAATGCTAAAAAGAGGGTGAATCATATATTTATGACTTACCCTCTTTCATATTATATACTGAACTTTTCCAAAATAATTTAGTACTGTCTCAAAGCACCGAGTAATTCAGCATTCTCGCTCTTGTTTCCTATCGTAATTCTCAGACAGTTGCCACACAACTGAACCTTGTTGCGGTTTCTTACGATAATGCCTTGTGCCACCAGATAATTATAGATGGCATTGGCGTCGGTCATTTTAGCCAGGAAGAAGTTTGCATCAGTAGGATAAACCTTCTCGCAGATAGGCAGATCCAGGAATGAAGCCATTACCTTAGAACGCTCCTGCAGGATGTTCTTCACCCATTCGTCAACCTTCAGCGGATTCTTCATCACTTCCAGCGCATGCTCCTGAGTAAGCAGATTGACGTTATAAGGATATTTCACCTTATTGAATATGTCAACAATCTCCTTGCTCGCAAAAGCCATTCCCAAACGGAGGGCTGCACAGCCCCATGCCTTACTCATGGTGTTGAGCACAATCATGTTGGGAAATCTGTCGAGTACGCTGCGGAATGTGCGCTCCGAAGAGAAATCGCTGTAGGCTTCGTCGATGATGACAATACCCTGGAATTTCTGCAACACCTCTACGATTGCCTCGCGGTTAATGTGATTACCAGTAGGATTGTTCGGACTGCAGAACCAGATAACCTTTGTCTGTTCATCGCAGGCTGCCAGCAGTTTTCCGGCAGAAATCTGATAATTTTCATCAAGCAATACAGAACGATACTCCACATCGTTGATGTCTGCACAAACTTCATACATTCCGTAAGTAGGTGCAATCGCCACTACATTATCCTTGCCCGGGCGGCAGAATACACGGTAAACCAAATCGATGGCCTCGTCAGAACCGTTGCCCAGGAAGATTTTCTCTTCAGCCACACCCTTAATCTTGCTGATCTGCTTCTTCAGTTCAACCTGCAGCGGATCAGGATAGCGATTGTAAGGGTCATTATATGGATTTTCGTTGGCATCGAGGAAGACGCGGGCATTTCTGCCTGCAAACTCCGTACGGGCGCAACTGTAAGGTGCCAGATTCCAGATGTTCTCTCGGCACAAATCTTTCAATTCTTTCATTTTTCTTTCAAAAGCTATTAAGAAGTATTTTTACAACTTCCCTTTTTACCCTATTGTTTCAAACTGTTCACTCTCAGTCTCATCGCATTGGCATGAGCTTCCAATTGCTCATTTTCCGCCATGGTCACTACAGCATTTCCAATGTTACGAATACCTTCTTCTGTAAGATGCTGGAAGGTGATTTTGCGATTATAACTGTCCAGGTTCACTCCGTTGTAAGCCAAAGCATAACCATGAGTTGGCAAGGTATGGTTCGTACCGCTTGCATAGTCGCCTGCACTTTCGCACGCATAGTTTCCGAGGAATACACTACCTGCATTCACAACTTTTTCTGCCAGCTGCTCGTAATCGGCTGTAGCGATAATCAGATGCTCCGGCGCATAAGTATTGCAGAGGTCGATTGCCTCCTCTTCGGTCTTCACGAGGATAAACTTAGAGTTGTCTAACGAGGTCTGTGCCATTTCCTTACGTGGCAAGCGTTCAAGTTGTACTTCAACTTCATTCTTTACATCATCCAACACCTTTTCAGATGTAGTAATGAAGAAAACCTGAGAATCGAAACCATGTTCAGCCTGCGACAACAGGTCGGCAGCAGCAAACACAGGGTTGGCTGTTTCGTCGGCAATAAGACAAACTTCAGACGGACCGGCAGGCATGTCTATAGCCACATCGTGCAGGGAAACCTGCTGCTTGGCAGCCATGACAAACTGGTTGCCCGGACCGAAAATCTTATAAACCTTAGGCACGCTCTCCGTACCGTAAGCCATGGCTCCGATAGCCTGAACGCCACCCGCCTTAAAGATCTTGCTTACGCCCGCAATCTTTGCCGCCATGAGGATAGCCGGGTTCACCTTGCCCTCTTTATTAGGAGGAGTACACAGTACTATTTCTTTACATCCCGCAATCTTGGCAGGAGTAGCCAGCATCAGAACGGTGCTAAAGAGAGGAGCAGTACCTCCCGGGATATACAATCCCACCTTCTCTATAGCCACACTCTTCTGCCAGCAGGTTACACCAGGGCAAGTTTCAACCTTTACACCATCAAACTTCTGGCTATGATGGAATGCGGCAATGTTATGATGGGCGAGGTGCAAAGCGTCTTTCAGTTCTTGAGAAACCATTTTCTCTGCCTCTTCGATTTCAGCTTCAGTCACAGCCAAAGAATCGAGATGGGCATGATCAAACTTCTCCTCGTAACGCTTCACGCTCGTCGCCATGGTTTTTCACATCGTCGAGTACACCTTGTACGGTCGCATTCAGCTGCGAAACATCCAGGTGTGGGCGTTTTACAATCTCGCTCCATTCCTCCTTTGCAGGATACTTTATTACCTTCATTCCTATTATTAATATTTAATTATTAATGTTTAATGTTTGGTTTTTAACGCATAATGTCTCTAAATAAACATTACACATTAAACACTACACATTATTATAATATCATCTTTTCGATTGGTGTTACCAGGATGCCCTGTGCACCGAGTTCCTTCAACTTGCCTATGATTTCCCAGAAACGCTTCTCGTCGAGCACAGTGTGGATAGAGCACCATTCCTCATCAGCCAATGGGATAATCGTAGGACTCTTGATGCCTGGCAATACTTCTGTAATCTCCTGAACCTTTGCCTTAGGAGCATTCATCATCACGTACTTCTTGTCCTGTGCAGAACGCACAGCCTCGAAGCGGAACAGCATCTCGTTCAGAATCTGATGCTTCTCCTCGTCCATGTTCCAGTTGCCGATGAGCAGAGCCTCGCTCTTCATCACCACCTCAACCTCAGCAAGATTGTTGCTGACCAGAGTAGAACCTGAACTTACAATATCGAAAATACCGTCAGCCAAACCGATGCCCGGACTGATTTCTACAGACCCCGTAATGACATGGATGTCGGCATTGATGTTGTTCTTCTTCATAAACTTGCGCAGGATGTTAGGGTAAGAAGTAGCAATCTTCTTGCCGTTGAACCATTGCAATCCCGGATAATCAATCTTCTTAGGAATGGCGAGGCTCAGGCGGCACTTGCTGAAACCCAGACGGTCAATAATCTGCGCATTCTCTCCACGCTCAACAAACTCGTTCTCGCCCACGATTCCGATATCTGCCACACCAGAGGCTACGCTCTGAGGAATATCATCATCACGAAGGTAGAGAACCTCGAGAGGAAAGTTGCTTGACTGCACCAGAAGGGTGCGTTTAGAGGCGCTTACTTTGATGTCAGCCTCTGCTAAAAGATTCATGGTGTCGTCGAAAAGACGACCCTTGCTTTGTACTGCTATTCGTAACATATTTCTATATTTTGTTTGAAAAACATTGCAAAAGTACATATTTTTATTAGAATAAACAAATAATTTCTCACTTATGTGCAAAATATTTCGTACTTTTGCAGCTGAAATGAAGAATAAAGGATATTTATACGCATTATATGCACTATTTTTGCTCGCTGCCTGTGCCGACAAGAAACCGCAGCAGGAGCTTACGCCATGGGGAACTCCTGTAGGCGAAATGGAGCATGCTGACAACTCTGATGGGGCTGATGGTGATGAAAAGAAACCAGCTTCAACCAGCAAGGGGCTTTCGCTCGAAGATATTCAGGCCAATGGTGAGCTCATCATGCTTACCGTTAACGGCCCTACTACCTATTATGATTACCGCAGCCACGGAATGGGACTGCAATATCTGCTCTGCGAGAAGTTTGCCAGCAGATCGGCGTGTCGTTACGCGTAGAAGAATGTAAGGATACGGCTGAAATGGTACGCAAACTGGAGAAGGGAGAAGGAGATGTGATTGCCGTGCCCCTACCCCGAAAACAGACCAGAGGCAACCTGCTGTTCTGTGGTGTTACGCCCGACAGTACCCGAACCCAATGGGCTGTGCAGAACGGTAACAAGAGTCTTGCCGACACCCTGAACGGCTGGTTTAAGCCTAAGCTGATTGCTCAGGTCAAGCAGGAAGAATCGTGGCTGCTTTCTTCTGCCAGCGTGCGCCGCCACGTTTATTCACCATTTCTGAACCGTTCTAAGGGTGTTATTTCCCGCTACGACCACCTCTTCCAGCGCTATAGCGGAACGGCTCGCATGGACTGGCGTCTGATGGCTGCCCAATGTTATCAGGAGAGCTGTTTTGACCCGAATGCGAAGTCATGGGCTGGAGCTTGCGGACTGATGCAGATTATGCCAGGCACGGCTGCCATCTGGGTTTGCCGATGAGCATGATTCATGAACCTGAGGCGAATGTGGCTGCGGCAGCCAGATATATGGCGGAACTGCAGGGGCATTTTTCTGACGTGGGCGACCGTCCCAGCGCATGCTTTTTGCCCTTGCTTCTTATAATGGTGGCTATTTCCACATCAGAGATGCGATGGCGCTGGCTCGCAAACATGGTCAGAATCCGCACAATTGGGGCGTAATTCGCAATTATATTCTGCGCCTTTCTCAACCGGCTTATTACACAGACCCGGTGGTGAAATACGGTTACATGCGAGGCACGGAGACGGTAGATTATGTGGATAGAATCAGAGCCCGCTGGGGTGAATACAGCGGTGGTTCAGGCTTCCATGAGAGTCTTCGTGGCAGCGGTATGGGCAGCGGTTCCTTCCATGGAGCCCCTGTTAAATCCAAGCGCCACTACCAGAATAAGTACCATATATAATATAAATAGGGAACGCAGTGCGTTCCCTATCTGTTTATTACTTGTAACCTATAGGATGGTTATCCAGATACTTTCGTCTCGGTCGCGCGCCGCTGTCATGGCGTTGATGAGCCGCTGCAGCCAGATGCGGGAGTTCACCACCATGCCCTCGAACTTGTTCTCTCCCACAAGGATGCAGCCTTGCGTATCGTCAGGATAATTGCCTGCATGGATGCGGATGCCCTCGAAATTCGGCACGCCCACCAGCAATGGCAGCCAACGCTTGATCTTGGAGAATACGATATGACCACAGGATAAGTACCCTCAGGAATGGCAGTATGGCCAGGTACCTTACGAGCCTTCACGCCGCTCTTGCGGCTATAGCGGGCATCCACTTCCTCTGGCTTTAGCTTGATACCCAGCAGATTACGCCATGTAGGCTCCATGGTATCACAGAGATATGTATCCTTGGATAGCAGCTGGCTGTCAAAGGTATGAATCAATGTACACTTGTCGTCTTTCTTCTTGCCGGGTAGCGAGTTACGATTTACACTACTATCGGTCAGCAGATAGAGTCTGCCGATGGTATAAGTTCCCTTTTTAGCTATACGCTTTAATACTATTTCCATTTTGTTTGAATGTTAAGTGTTAAACTATTTTGCGTTAAAACATCTCAGGTCGAGTCCGTCAGAACGGAATAATAGCTTCTTAAAACTGAATAACTGAATACTGAACACCTTTCCGCCCTGCTCTCCGTCAGCTCCGTCGGCATTTGCTCCCTTCGGAGGAATTTTCTCGATATAATGACGGTTCACCCAGTTTCTCAGCATCGTCGCCGTACCCTTCTTTCCGAAGTCGTTATGCAGACGTACCATTTCAGCCTGCGCATAAGTGAAAGTGTCAGGCAATAGCTGCAGCAGGTTGGCAGGTCCTCGCTTGCTCGATTTCTCTCCTACCTCATTAGCCTTGGCTATGCTGGCACCAAAGAAAATCATCTTGCACCACAGGTCGTAGTTCTCGCTCCATCTGATGAACTCTTCTATTTCGGGTTCCCATTTGCAGCCGTTTGCCACGTATAGCACACAAGCCTTGAGAAAGGCAATTACGTTGCCACGGAAGGAGAGATTCTCGAACACCCTGTTTTGCGACATGCGCGAAAAGTCGGCGTTCTCATCCTTCAACTTTTCTGCCAGGGCGAAAGCCTCAGCACAATCTATCCTACCCGACGCCTTGCACAGATTCTCTATGTACGGTCTGAGCGCCTCTCTGAAGGCATCGTCGTATTCGCCGTATACTGGCATTTCGGCACCGATTTCCCGCTCCGGGATGGTACAGAAGTTGATGCGGCTGATAGGTCCGTCGGTGAGCACCTTTGAGAAATATCGCTGCCCCAGCTGGACGGTGGTCGATGCATTCCAGTTGAACCGGATGGTGATGCGCTCGGTGATACTCGATGTGCCCACGCGGGTCTGGCCGTATGAGTTCCCAGGATCAAAGGCAAGGCACATAATCTTGAACTGCTGGTTGCCCTGTCCCTTGAGGGCATCGAACTGGTCTATCTCGTTGAGCGTTGTATAGAGGAAATGTTCCTGAGCCTCAGCCGTGCGCATAACGAAGGCCGGGTTGGTCATATCGGCGTCAATCTCCTGTATGATGAGGTTTTCCGGACGCTTGCGCTTATCCTTGTTGGCACCCTTGCGTGTCACCTCTTCTTTCCATTCCTTCTCCCGTTGCAGGTTCTCACGGTCGCGCTGTCTGATGTCCTCCATAATCATGTTGATAGGCATCTGCACACAGTTCTTGCCTGCACCCGTACCCGCCAGCAGACAGCACATCAGGGTAGCCTCGTGCTCCACGTTGTCGATATACTTGAAGGTGGTCTTGCAGAGGTGCGTAGCAAGTGGCGGGAAGATGGCGTGTGCCACGGCTGGCTTGTAGACGTCCGGGGTTTTTGATAGCAGAAGCTCCACGAGTTTGGGAAGATGTTCGGGCATCGGAGGCGGAGTGATTTTTTTATCTTCCGCTTCAGAATCCGTGCCGCCCTCGGAACTCAAGGTTTTTAATGCCACGGCATCCTTCTGGGAGGACTTCTCTGCCTGGGCATTGATGCGGATCACGGCTTGCGACATCGGCTTCGAACTGTCGCCATATTTCGCATAGAAGTCGTGGATCAGCTGCTGGCTGTCACGTTCCTGCGAGAAGGCAGGCATCTTCTGTGCCACCACCGCCTTCAGTTCCTCTTCGGGCATCACTCTCGATGCGCCTGCGCTCATAATCGCCAGGAGCGATGAGTGGCGGGAGCCTGGGGTGTTGATGTCTACGTCCTTCAGACCTGCCGCATTGCGGAAGAGGTCGAAGGCTGCTAGGTTCTTGCCGGTTGCCACAGTGCCAGCATCCTGATGAGCTCCAGCAGGGCTGAGATGAGCAGCATGAGCAGCATTGCTATCACAAGGTTGGGCAGGCTGAATAGCAGAAACAGCCACACCTCTTCCGTCGATGGTGAGCCCACGGTCCAGGTAGGCTTGTCTGCGCTTCTTCAGTTCTTCCTGTGGCAGCACCTCGTACCAGTGGGGCGAGCGATAGATTTCTGACGCCTTGTCGGTGATGAAGAGCATGCGTTCTGGCGTGATACAGCTCTCGTCGTAGGGCACGCCCAGTGCCTCGCAATAGGCTCGTTGCGTCTCCTCGATAGTCATGCCGACGGGCATGCGGATGTCGATGTGCAACTTCTTGCGGGCTGAGTACTCCAGGTGCAGCAGGGCTCCGTTCCAGATGGTGTCGCTGCAGTTCAGCTCTCGTGCCTTCTCTATCGCCTTGTCCACATATTCCTTGTCGTCCACATCGATGGTGGTCTGGAAGAGGAAGCTTTCGGGCACGGCGTTCTTCTGCGAGCGTCTGTTGTCTCGGAACTGGTAGTAGTGAGCGCAGCGGAAAGGCAGCTGCTTCTTCAGTTCATCGTTACCCCCACGGATGGCAGCTACCAGGTCTGCCATCCAGGGATAAGCGATGGTCTTGTCGTAGACCGAGAGTGGCTGGGAGCTTATGCTCCCCTTATTGCCATTCTTGTACGGATTATATGCTATAATATGTTCCATTTTTTTTGAATGTTGAATGATTCATTATCAATTCCCCTTGATGTCTGCCTCCTTGAATCCGGCAATCAGTTCCTTGTGCTCTACCTTAAGGTAGCGCAGCATGTCCTGCTTGTCCAGGTCACGGCTGAAAGTATAGTTCACCTGCACCGTGCGCTTGGTGGTGCGCACCACGGCATGCTTGGTCTTGAAGATTTCCTCGAAAAGCTTCTCGCCCGTACGCTCGTAAGGCTTGAAGTCGAACTCATCTCCTCCCTTCTCGCCAGAGCATACCATTCTGCCCGGTATCACCTTAGGCTGTTCGCAGATAACCTCGGTATCGTTCCATGGCGCCTTGCGGAAGGCGATGGTACCGTTTTCCTCACTGATGATGGCTCCGTCCACCTTCTGGGCGTTGAGGAGCTGCTTCTTTGTTGCTTGTTTCATAATCGTAACAACTTGTTTAAAAGTTTAATCATGTCAGTTGATTCTCATATCGTTGATATACAGGCCGTCGGCAGTATATCGGATGTCAATCGGATTTTTCAGAGGGTCATAACAGACTCTTTTCATCATGACACATTCATGACACCAACATCTGTCCTCGTCCTCCATCACAGGCTGGATAAAATCCTTGACCCACTTGTAAAACAACTTACGCTCAGGATCCTTCGAACAGCCTACCGTCATATCTCTCACCACCTGAGAGTCAACGAATATCATACTTCTCCAAGCTATTCTACTTTTTCGTTCCACCTTGTCAGCATTGCCAAAGAATTCACCGAAAAACAAACGTTGTTTAAAAGCCTTCGGAACCTTTTTTGTTTCCGTTTCCACACACATTTTTACCACTTTCCCCTCCGTGTCGGCTAATACTGGGAACAGTTTATCTCTGCCAATATCTGTGATGGCAACCAGGTCCTCGATGCAAAAGAACAATCCTTCTTCGTTGTTCACCACTCTCAATCCGCCATACTGCGGATGATAAAATACATAAGCTTTTCCTGCCATATTAATATATAATGTTTATGGGTTGGACTGCGAGTTATTCGCCAAATTTCAGTTTCAGGAACGGTACCGGATTCCTATAAACAAAAAACGCCCGCAACCAGACTTTACTTGCCTGATTACGGGTGCAAAGATAGGGCAAAAACACCTTTGGGAAAAATAGGAAAAATAGGATTAATTATTAATCCCACAAAAAATCATCTCTGGGCAAAGAAATCTGCCACTTTATCATCCATTTCTTGATTCTGAATGTCCTCGCAATGATTGAAGACATTGTAGAACGATTTAATCGTAGCTTCTCTTCGTATATTGCAATCTTCAGTAAGAAATCTATAAATGGCATTGGCACTAACGATGTGCTGCGGTGCCAGGATGCCCTTTCTTCTCCAATATCTGATAAACGCAAATATTGCGATATTCATTGGTGAAGACTTGCTCGCACTGGTACGCAATGAATCCAGGCCATTTAGGGTGAGAAATTCTATAAATAAAGAGGCTTGCTCGGCGGTCGTCTCTTCATCTTTTAAAGAAGATGCTTCATCTGTCACAAAAAGGTACTCTCTTTTTCGGCCGACTCTGGTACCATTCTTTAATGGTTTTCTATTCCTTTGCTCCAGGTATTCATAATAGCCATCCAGAGTGGCGATATAGGCATCAAGCTAGGAAGTTCAGCTTCAACCAAATGATTGTCTATTCTGTTAAAGGTCTCCAAGTATCGACGTAATACGAGCGCATCATGATAATCTCTTTCCTGCATGGCAACATCTACCAGTAAGTGTGCGTGTATGCTCATATCCATAGGAGGGAACGCCTCAAATTGTAAGTATACTCAATAAACTGGCTGTTGCCATTCAATTGAATGACCACGCAAAAAAGGCCGAATCGCCCATACTTCAGTATCAAGCGCAAGAGCTTGATTATAAATCTCCCCATAATTCGAAATTTATATTAGTTAGAAATTAAGTTCTTTGTCGCTCGTTCCTTAGTAGAGGACGTTAGAATTTGTTTGCGCTAACAATTTTGCTGGTACAAGCAAATGCCAGGAGAACTATAAGGGAATACACCCTTAGGGGACAGTTGGTCTCCGATTTTCATCATATTTTACTTTCTTTTTTTGGTATTAATTTATGGATTAGAACTAGCCTCAAAATGAGTTCGCTAACACATAGTGAGGTGGAAAAACTCACTTATATATTACTTCATAAAAGCCAGCAAGTCCTTTCCCTTATGCATAAGGTTGAGAACCACTACGGCTTGCATTCCGTAAATTTTCTTATATCTTTCTTTCATCTCATACAGCATGGTAAGCTTGGATTCCCTTTCCCTTACATATTTCTTATAGTTCTCCACCGCCTCTATTTCTTGGTAAAGATAATAGCCGATGATGTAGCAGAATTGCCTGATGGTCTCAAAAGATTTTGAGGTATCTTGCTGTCTTAGTTCTCTAATGGTATCGTAAGAAGGTCCAAACTCCAATTTTATGATTGTGGGGGTTGTGATTTCCTCCACTAGTATGTTGTCAAGGAGTGCTCCTACTTCCTTGACAACCTTGCCTCTCATATAGCCGTCGGCATATGAATTCATGTAACTACGTCCTTTTCCCATAATTTTCTTTTTTAAAATTTCGGTGTGAAATTACAAAGAAAGAGCGAAATAGAGGCGCGCACTACGATTCCTTAATACTTAATATGAGTACTATTATTTTTCTGATTTTAGTTTTTGACAAAAAGAGGGAAAAGTGAGCATTTTTGCAGCATCACTTCTCCCTGTTACTTTTATGGAATTTGCATGATAGGTGCAGCACTCTGCACTGCTTATTTTACTTGATTATTAACTATAACTGAGTTCACTTTACAAAGTATTTTTGGGGTTCTTTATCCTACAAAACGCCATTTGATTATCAGATGATTACATTTGAAGAAATTATCAAAAATGACTTTTTAAAGAGAGAGGACGTGCGCATTTTATCATCTCACTTCCTCTCTTCTACTCACAAAGTTAAATTTTAACGTATATCATACCTTGGCCTTACTTCGAAAACATTATTCACTTGCACAATTTTTCGGTGTTCTGAAGCAACAGATTCTTCAGCTATTGTATCACACAACCCTATAAAATTACTATAACATATTTCCTTATTCATCTAATTTCCGCAACACTATAATTTAATATTTTTTATAAGCACCTGAGCAACAAAAAGTTGCTCAGGATTTTGCCATGTCAGAAATTTCACTTATCTTAGTGTTGTAAAATAAA
>ENA-OQHV01000049-OQHV01000049.1-human-gut-metagenome-genome-assembly--contig:-NODE-49-length-20889-cov-1.578557_pt1 | contig 20889 bp, 16 predicted proteins | sample MGYA00242641_ERZ504732 | MGnify/ENA primary metagenome ERZ504732 (study PRJEB26092, sample SAMD00036222) | human gut metagenome | host: Homo sapiens | study: EMG produced TPA metagenomics assembly of...
CACACCCAATACTGGGTCCGCCTTCTGCAGACGGTTGAAGCTGAACTGAGATGCCTTGATACCTACATAGTCGAGATCGAAGAGGTTCTTGTGTGGCTTCTCTACTGGCAAACCGAGCATTACGCGGGTAGCCAACTCGATGAGGTTGATCTTCAATACCTTGCTCACGAATGGGAACGAACGGCTGGCACGCAAGTTACACTCGATAACGAGAATATCATTGTCACGAGCCATGAACTGGATGTTGAACGGACCGTTGATGTGCAACTCCTTGGCAATCTGACGACCAACTCGCTTTACACGACGAACTGTCTCAACATACAACTTCTGAGGAGGGAACTGGATGGTAGCATCGCCTGAGTGAACACCGGCAAATTCGATGTGCTCGGAAATCGCATAGGCAATCACCTCGCCATTCTTTGCCACTGCATCCATCTCAATCTCCTTGGCATGTTCGATAAACTTACTTACTACCACTGGGTGATCCTCACTTACATTGGCAGCCAACTGCAGGAATCGCTTCAGCTCATCCTCGTTAGAACATACGTTCATCGCAGCACCAGAAAGCACGTAGCTAGGACGAACCAATACTGGGAAACCTACACGCTCGATGAAGTTGTCGATATCCTCCATAGAGGTCAGGGCGCTCCACTCTGGCTGGTTGATGCCGTTGTTGGTCAACATCTGAGAGAACTTGGCACGGTCCTCAGCGTTATCGATGTCCTTGGCAGCAGTACCCAGGATTGGCACGTTCTGTGCATCGAGGTGCATAGCCAGGTTGTTTGGAATCTGACCACCGGTAGATACGATGACACCATGAGGCTGCTCCATCTCGATGATATCCATCACACGCTCGAAGGTCAACTCGTCGAAGTAGAGACGGTCGCACATATCGTAGTCGGTAGATACGGTCTCTGGGTTGTAGTTGATCATCACAGAACGCCAGCCTTCCTTGCGGATGGTGTTCAATGCCTGAACGCCACACCAGTCGAACTCTACAGAAGAACCGATGCGGTAAGCACCTGAACCGAGTACGATGATAGAACGGTGGTCGTTCTCAAAGGTGATGTCGCTCTTCACGCCAGCGTAAGTTACATAGAGGTAGTTGGTCTGAGCAGGATACTCTGCTGCCAGGGTATCAATCTGCTTTACTACAGGCAGGATGCCATAGCTCTTGCGCTTGTTGCGAACCAGGAGGGCTGCCTTGTGCATGTTGCCCAACTCCTGCTCCAAGCCCACGGCACGGGCTACCTGGAAGTCGGTAAAACCGTAGACCTTAGCGGTGCGGAGCAAATCCTGGTCAAGAGTATTGATGTTGCACTTCTTCATCGCCTCGTCGATGTCGATGATGTGCTTCAACTTCTCAAGGAACCACTTGTCAATCTTGGTCAAGTCGTGAATCTGATCTACGGTATAGCCCTTGTGCATTGCCTTTGAAATTACGAACACACGCTTATCTGTTGGCTCGCGCAAAGCTGCATCGATATCGTCGATTTCAAGTTCCTTGTTCTCTACGAAACCGTGCATGCCCTGACCAATCATACGAAGACCCTTCTGGATGGCCTCCTCGAAGTTGCGGCCGATAGCCATTACCTCACCTACTGACTTCATAGATGAACCCAACTCCTTATCTACGCCACGGAACTTAGACAAGTCCCAACGAGGAATCTTACAAACTACGTAGTCCAATGCTGGCTCAAAGAAGGCAGATGTGGTCTTGGTTACCGAGTTCTTCAACTCGAACAGACCGTAACCCATACCGAGCTTGGCTGCAACGAAGGCAAGAGGATAACCAGTAGCCTTAGATGCCAAGGCAGAAGAACGGCTCAAACGGGCATTCACCTCAATAACGCGATAGTCCTCGCTCTTAGGGTCGAAGGCATACTGCACGTTACACTCACCCACGATTCCGATGTGACGGATAATCTTGATGGCGAGGGCACGGAGCTTATGATACTCAGAATTGCTCAGGGTCTGAGATGGAGCGATGACGATACTCTCACCGGTATGGATGCCCAGTGGGTCGAAGTTCTCCATGTTACAAACTGTGATACAGTTGTCGTAACGGTCGCGAACTACCTCATACTCAATCTCTTTCCAGCCCTTCAAACTCTTCTCTACCAATACCTGTGGAGAGAAAGAGAAGGCCTTCTCTGCGAGCTTGTTCAGTTCCTCCTCGTTGTCTGCGAAACCGGAACCGAGACCACCCAAGGCGTAAGCAGCACGGATGATGACAGGATAGCCGAGTTCGGCAGCAGCCTTGCGGGCCTGCTCGATGTTCTCGCAAGCCTCACTCTTGATGGTCTTCACATTGATTTCATCCAGCTTCTCTACGAAGAGCTCACGGTCCTCAGTATCCATGATAGCCTGTACTGGAGTACCCAATACCTTGACATTATATTTCTCCAAGATGCCCTGGCGATAGAGTTCCACACCACAGTTGAGGGCTGTCTGACCACCGAAGCTGAGGAGGATACCGTCTGGATTCTCCTTCTGGATAACACGCTCTACGAAGTATGGCTGCACTGGCAGGAAGTAAATCTGGTCGGCAACACCTTCCGATGTCTGTACGGTTGCGATATTCGGGTTGATGAGCACAGTCTCGATACCTTCCTCGCGCAATGCCTTCAGGGCCTGCGAACCTGAGTAGTCGAACTCACCTGCTTCACCGATCTTCAAGGCTCCAGAACCTAAGAGGAGCACCTTCTTTATATTTTCGTCTTTCATTATTTTCCTAAATTACAATAAAATCATTCGAATTCTTCACTCTTCGTTCTTCACTCTTCACTTACTTGAGTGTTTCTACGAACTTATCAAACATGAACTCTGTATCCACAGGGCCTGAGCAAGCCTCTGGGTGGAACTGGCTTGAGAACCAAGGGTTCATCTTGTGGCGGATACCCTCGTTAGAGCCATCATTCATATTTACAAAGAGTTCCTCCCAATCGTTGCCCAATGTCTTGGCATCAACGGCATAACCGTGGTTCTGAGAGGTGATGTAGCAATTGTTGGTTCCTACCATGCGCACAGGCTGGTTGTGTGAACGGTGACCATACTTCAACTTGTAGATAGTAGCACCGGCTGCCTTAGAAAGCAACTGGTTACCCATACAGATACCGCAGATAGGCTTGCGGCTCTGGCTAATCTGCTTGCGAATAATGTTTACTGCATCCTCGCACATATCTGGGTCACCAGGACCATTGGCCAGGAACAATCCATCGAAGTCCATATCGGTGTAATCGTAATTCCATGGCACACGAATCACCTCTACGCCTCTGTTGATGAGGCAACGGATGATGTTTGCCTTCACACCGCAGTCAACGAGAACCACCTTTTTGCCGGCACCCTCGTTATAACGGATAATTTCCTTGCAGCTTACCTGGTCAACAAAGTTTACACCCTCATAGTTAGCCTCAGGAATGTTGTCAGGCTCATCATCAAAGAGAATCTTACCCATCATCACACCATGCTCACGAAGCACCTTAGTCAACTCACGGGTATCAATGCCTGTGATTCCTGGCACCTTTTCGCGCTTCAACCAGTCGGCAAGACTCTCCACTGCATTCCAGTGGCTGTACTGCTCACTGTAATCATTCACGATGATGGCAGAAGCATAAATCTTGTCACTCTCCATGAAGGTTGGCAAACCATTCTCCTCAAAAGTAAATGGTGGCACACCATAGTTGCCCACGAGAGGGAATGTAAGTGTCATCAACTGACCGGCGTAAGAAGGGTCGGTCAAACTCTCTGGATATCCCATCATGGCTGTGTTGAACACAACCTCGCCCGCTACAGGAGCGTCATATCCAAAAGATTTGCCATGGAACTTGGTTCCATCGCTCAAAACTAAGGTTACTTTTTTCATATCTGACATTTGATTCTTTTATTTCATACTTATAAGAGCAAATGAATTCTTCACTCTTCGTTCTTCTCTATTCACTTATTTATGATAAACGGTTTCGATGTAGTTTACAAACGACTGGTTGCAGAGCTTCGTGCCGCCTGGGGTTGGATAATGACCGGTGAAATACCAGTCACCCTTGTGGTTTGGAATCGCCTCGCGCAAGCCCTCGATGCTCTGGAATACGAGCTGGATAGGAGTGGTCATGCCCTCTGGGCGAAGCATCTCAACAATCTTCTCGTTGATTTCCTCGGTGCTGAATGGCTTGTAGATGGAGCGTACCGGATTGATCTGCTCCTCCTTTGGCTTTGCCAATTCTGCCTTGCAAGCCTCATAGGTCTGCTCGATAAGGTCTTCCATCTTGCGCTCTTTCAAAAGCTGGATGGCAGCACGGAACACGCAAAACTCTTCCAGTCTTGCCATATCGATGCCGTAGTAATCCGGATATCGGATCTGAGGGGCACTGGAAACCACTACAATCTTCTTAGGATGCAGACGGTCGAGGATGCGGAGGATACTCTCCTTCAGGGTAGTACCACGCACGATACTATCATCGATGATGACAAGATTATCCACATTCGGCTCGATGCTTCCGTAGGTTACATCATACACATGGCTCGCCAGGTCGTTACGACTGTTGCCCTCGGTGATGAAGGTACGGAGTTTGATATCCTTCCATGCTATCTTTTCTGAGCGGACGAAGTCGCCGAGGATTTCGTATAATTCTTCTTTTGATGGAACATGGTCGAGGTTGGCAATCTGCTCAATCTTGGTCTCATTAAGATACTTCTTGAAACCGCTCAACATGCCATAGTAAGCCACCTCGGCAGTGTTCGGGATGTAGCTGAACACGGTATGGTCTACATCATAATCCACAGCCTTCAGGATAGGCTGGGTCAACTGCTCGCCCAACTGCTTACGCTCCTTATAGATATCCTTGTCGGAACCACGACTGAAGTAGATGCGCTCGAATGAGCAGGCTGAATCGCCCTTCTGCTCCATGATGCGCTCGATGCTGCACTCTCCGTTCTTCTTCACGAGAAGCGCCGTGCCCGGCATCAGTTCCTGCACTTCCTCTGCCTCCAGGTCGAAGGTGGTCTGGAGTACAGGGCGCTCGCTGGCTACTACCACGATTTCATCGTTCTTGTAATAGAACGCAGGACGGATGCCCCAAGGGTCGCGCATAGAGAACATCTCGCCCGAACCGGTGATACCGCAAACCACATAACCGCCATCAAAGTTCTTCATCGTGGTCTTGAGTACATTGTTCATCTTCACGTGGTCTTCTATATAGTTGGTGATATCGGTATTCTGCATCTCCATCGCCTTTGCAGCTACGAAGTTGCGCTCCACCTCTCTGTCCAGACGGTGGCCCATCAGTTCAAGCATGATGTAGGTGTCGCTGTAGATGCGAGGACTCTGGCCCTGCTTGGTAAGTTCCTCGAAGATTTCATCTACGTTGGTCATGTTGAAGTTACCACAAAGACAGAGGTTCTTCGCCTTCCAGTTGTTACGTCGCAGGAATGGGTGCACATACTGAATGCCACTCTTTCCGGTGGTACTGTAGCGCAGGTGTCCCATATAAAGTTCGCCTGCAAAAGGCAGTTCCTCTTTAGCGAACTTTGCATCAGCAAGCTGCTCGGGAGTCAGGCTCTTGAAGTTGGCATTCGCCTTGCCGAAGATTTCGGTCACGGCATTCTTGCCCTCTGCACGCTCACGGAACATATACTCATGACCAGGCTTACCGCCCAGTTTGACACAAGCCATACCAGCACCCTCCTGGCCACGGTTGTGCTGCTTCTCCATCATCAGATAGAGTTTGTTGAGTGCGTACATCCAAGTACCATACTTCTGCTGGTAATACTCCAGTGGCTTGAGCAATCTGATCATTGCTACACCACACTCATGTTTCAATGGTTCCATCTCTCTATTATCCTTATCTTATTTAGTTTAATTTGAATATACCTATCCGAGGGATCCCCCTCCAAAAAAAGGGAAACGCCAAGAAATGACGAATCCCTTTATATATTATTCTACAGTAACTGACTTGGCCAAATTTCTAGGTTGGTCAACGTCCTTGCCCTTACATACAGCTACATGGTAAGCCAAGAGCTGCAAAGGAATGGTAGCCAATAATGGCTCCAAGCACTCCAAGGTCTCAGGGAGTTCAATCACTTCGTCGGCAATCTTGGAAATGGTTTCATCGCCATTGCTGACAATAGCAATAACACGACCCTGACGGGCTTTTATCTCCTGGATATTAGACAATACCTTCTCGTACATGAAGTTGTGGGTAGCAATAACTACCACTGGCATATCGCTGTCAATCAATGCGATAGGACCATGCTTCATCTCCGCTGCAGGATAGCCCTCAGCGTGGATGTAGCTAATCTCCTTCAACTTCAATGCACCCTCAAGGGCCACAGGATACTGGAATCCACGGCCCAGATAGATGAAATTGCGAGCGTATGTAAACGTACGGCTCAAGTCAGCTATCTTATTGTTGAGCTTCAACACTTCCTTCATCTTGGCAGGAATGTTCCAAAGCTGTTCTGTAATCTTCTGATATTCATTTTCGCAGATAGTTCCCCTCTCCTTACCGATGGCAAGTGCCAGAAGGATAAGGACGGTAACCTGACCAGTGAACGCCTTGGTAGAGGCAACACCAATCTCCGGACCTACGTGAATATAGGTACCTGTATCTGTCTCTCGTGCGATGGAAGAACCGATGGAGTTACAGATACCATAGATAAACGCACCGCTCTCCTTGGCAAGCTTGATGGCAGCCAGGGTATCAGCGGTTTCACCACTCTGGGAAATGGCGATGACAACATCGTCCTTCGTTACCACAGGATTGCGGTAACGGAACTCTGATGCATATTCTACTTCTACAGGGATGCGGCAATAGTTCTCTATCATCTGCTTGCCGATAAGTCCGGCATGCCATGATGTACCACAAGCCACGATGATGATTCGCTTGGCATTGAGAAGCTGCTGGCGATGGTCGGTAATAGAGCTGAGCACGACACCCATCTCAGTCTCCTTCTTGCTGGTTGTATCGTCGCCATCAGTCATTACGCGAGTTTCCACTGTGCGGCTAACTACACGGCCACGCATACAGTTACGAAGGCACTCTGGCTGCTCAAAAATTTCCTTCAACATAAAGTGAGGGAAACCGCCCTTCTCTATCTGACCGAGATCAATGTCTACGGTCTGTACCTCAGGGTTGAGTTTAACGTTCTGGATGTTCACCACCTGCAATTCCTCACCGAGGCGCATCACAGCGATGTTACCATCCTCCAGATAAACCACCTTATCTGTATATTCGATGATAGGACTGGCATCAGAACCGAGATAAAACTCACCATCCTTTCCGATACCTACAACCAACGGACTCTGCTTACGGGCAGCAATGATCTGATTAGGGTTACGCTTATCAAGAATAGCGATAGCGTAGGCTCCGATTACCTGACGGAGAGCCACCTGAACGGCAGTCAGCAAGTCGAGATTTTTCTTTATCTGAATATATTCAATCAGCTGAACGAGAACCTCAGTATCCGTCTCGCTCTTAAACTCTACTCCCTTAGCAATGAGATTCTTCTTGATATCGGCATAGTTTTCTATGATTCCATTATGAATCATGGCAAGGTTCTTGCTAGAAGAATAATGCGGGTGAGCATTCACAGCAGAAGGCTCTCCATGGGTAGCCCAACGAGTATGAGCAATACCCACATGTCCCGAAATATCCTTATCAGAGCAGAACGCTTCGAGATCTGCCACTTTACCCTTTGCTTTGTAAACGTTCAAAGCTCCATCATTACTGATTAGAGCCACGCCTGCACTATCGTATCCACGATATTCCAAGCGCTTTAAACCCTTGATAAGAGCGGGATAAGCCTCGCCCTTACCTAAATATCCTACTATGCCACACATATATATACTTTAATTTTATTATATAGTATCCTGATTTTATCCTCTTCGATGATCTGTTATCGCAAGATATTGACAATCAACGATGCGATAGAAATCAATGTACCAACGGCAGAGAACCACAATGTGGTAGATGAACCGATGGCTGAGTTTTGAGCTTTCACCTTATTTGGCTCTACATAGATGATATCATTCTGCTGCAGATAATAGAAAGGTGAATTAATAATGTTTGCATCATTCAAGTTCATACGATAAGTATGCTTCTCTCCTGCTGCATCCTGACGAATCAATAATACATTGTCACGCTTACCATAGATAGTTAAGTCGCCACACTGTGCCAAAGCTTCAAGAATACTCATCTTCTCCTGTGGAGCATAAATAATACCTGGCTTTTCTACTTCACCTAATACAGATACATGGTAACTGCCCATGCGAACCGTAACAATAGGATTTTCTTTTTCTGCCAGATAAGGCTTCACCTTATTCTTGATGAGATCTTCAGCCTGCTTCTTGGTCAAACCACCGACATGCAAGGTTCCAACAACTGGAAACTCAATATTACCATCATTATCAACCAGATATCCTTGCAGGGAACCACTACCATAACTCAGCTGTCCGCCTGTACCCAATGTTTGAGAGACAGAGAGGTTGAAAGGCATGGCAGCCTTTGGATCTGTTGTAATTACTGTAATTGTAAGTTCGTCCTTAGGCATAATCTTAGCTTCATAAAGCATTCTTGAAGCAGCCAAACTGATAGAATCTGCATTTTGGAAATAAGCTACATTCTTAGTACTTCCACAACTGCCAAGTACTAAGAGCATAGTCAAAGCGACTAAAACTGAACTAACGAGTTTTTCATTTTCTAAAATTTTCGTTTTTAAAATATTGGTGCAAAATTACGGTATTTTTTTGAATACTGCAAATTTTTGCACCAATAATTCTATTTACGTCTATTTTTTTTTGAAATAATAGCCTTTTTACTTATCTTCGATGCCATTTGATGGCAAATTAAAGCTATAACTGTTATCAAAAATCTTCTTCACTTTATTAATCTCAACGAAGGTTGTGCCTCCACCCTCTCCAAAGCTACCGCTCAGATAAGCAATCTTATCCTCCTCACCTAAGTAGCCTTTCTGGCGAAGCATACGTACCGCTGCGGTAAACATAGCCTTGGTAGAAACCTGATCCTTCTGATGAATTGGAATAATACCATAGCTCAGATTCAACCAGCGCTGGAGTTTCTCCTTATAGCAGATTGCCAATACCGGATTTGGACCACGGAAGGCTGCCAGGTCGCGTGCAGTCTGACCGGTCTCGCCATCGGTAATAATACCAGCAACACCCAACTTCTTTGTAGCCTCAATGGCAGCATGAGCCAGGAAGAGCTTCTGGTCAATCTTACCATCTTCCATTGGATCAATATCATTCAGTGGAGACTTATCCTTCTCTGCCTGCTCAGCAATACGGGCCATGGTCTGCACAGCCTCTACAGGATACTTTCCGCTTGCTGTCTCACCAGAAAGCATCAGCGCATCGGTGCGATAGAAGATAGCATTGGCAATATCAGTTACCTCAGCACGAGTAGGACGTGGATTTTTAATCATTGGTATGCAACATCTGTGTTGCTACGATTACCGGTTTCTGCGCCTTCACACACTTAGAGATGATGCGGCGCTGGATGCCTGGAATTCTCTCGATTGGCACCTCGATACCCAGGTCACCACGGGCAACCATGATACCATAGCAGGCATCAATAATCTCGTCAATATTATCAACACCTTCCTGATTTTCAATCTTAGAGATAATCTTGATATCACTGTTGTGAGCGTCCAAGATATCCTGAACTGCCTTCACATCGGCTGCATTGCGCACAAAAGAGTGAGCGATGAAATCAATATCCAACTCGATAGCGAGTTCAATATTTCGGCGGTCTTTCTCTGTCAGTGCAGGCAGGTCGATATGCTCTCCCGGCACATTCACGCTCTTGTGAGCCCCGAGCACTCCCTCGTTCTGAACCTCGGCAACCAGCATAGGCCCCTGGTTGCGATAATCTTCATATCGAGTTCACCATCATCGAAGAGCAAATCATCACCTACCTTTACATCGGCTGCGATGTCAGGATAACTCACATTCACAATATCATGAGAAGACTCCATTTCCGGACGTCCAAAGATTTTCACTACATCACCAACATTGTAGTGGATAGGTTCCTTCACACCTGTAGTTCGCACCTCAGGACCTTTGGTATCAATCATAATACCAATATGTGGAGACACGGCTCTTACATTCTTTACGATGGTGCGTATACCCTCTTCTGTGGCATGAGCAGTATTCATACGAACAACGTTCATACCGGCGAAAAACAGTTTTCGGATAAAATCCTGATCACATCTACGATCACTGATGGAAGCGACAATCTTTGTTTGTTTCATATTTGTAATTTACCTTATTGAAATTTCAATGTTTGCGGCATTTCTACCATATTTCTTAAATTGCGTGCAAAGATACAAAGAATTTCTGAAATAAAAACATCTGAAATACAAAATATATATAAAATATTGAGTTACTTTCAAATTGAAAGCGCATAAAACAGAAAATCTAGCCAATGGGACACTTCTCGTTCCCATTGACTAGATAACAAATCTATTAATCCCATTGAAAAACAGGATTCTTAATGATCAATTCTAAATTAGATATCCAAATCTGGCGCCTTCTCAGCTCCTGCTGCTGCCTCAAACTTAGGCATCACATTGAAATTGAAGAGGCCGGCGATAAGGGCACTAGGCATTTTTCTAGCCGTCTGGTTATAGTTCTGAACGGCTTCATTATACTTGCGGCGTGCCTCGCTGATACGGTTTTCCGTACCCTCTTCCTGAACCTGAAGAGCCTTGAAGTTCTCGCTGGCTTTCAACTCAGGATATTTCTCGGCTACTACCATCAGTTTGGAGAATGCATTCGCCAACTCGCCCTGTGCAGCAGTATATTTCTTCAGGCTAGCCTCAGTAAGATTATTGGCATCCAGCTTTACCTGACCTACAGCAGCACGAGCCTTGGTCACCTCGGCGAAGGTTTCTTTCTCATGCTTGGCATAAGCCTTTACAATCTTAGCCAACTGTGGCATCATATCAGCACGACGCTGATACTGAGTCTGAACATTAGCCAACTCTGTGGTAGCCAACTCCTGTTTCTCTACCAATCCGTTATAACCACTGAACATCCATAGTACCAGCACAACTACGATGCCCAGAATAATCCAGCTTTTCTTTATACCTCTCTTTGCCGGTTGCATGTTTGAATTCATTGTCTGTTCCATTGTCATTATTATTAATTATTAATTCTAAACTATAAGCTATTAACTATCAAAGGCATCACCATCCTCCGCCAGAGCCACCTCCGCTAAAGGTACCTCCGCCAAAAGAACCGCCCGAGAAACCGCCGCCGGAAGAACCGCCACCTCCCATAAAGAAAGGAGGTATCCAGTCATCGTCATTGTTTCTCCTACGAGACTGGTTTCTCTGATTGCTCTTCGGTCTTGGCTTCACAATGCCGAGCATCTCCAGAATATACCTGATAAACAGATAGATAGGAATACCGAAGAAGATAAGAAACAGGATAATAACCAGGAACCAGTCCTCTTCGTCATTAACCGAACCTCATCAACATCCGCAATTCCCGTCCGTCCACTTTTCACCTTATTATATATAGCACGGCTTACAGATGCTACTGCCTCGCCCGGATTGCCTTCGCGCATATACTTCACGATGCAAGCTCGGGCAATATCATCGCAGTCTACATCGGTCAACTCACCCTCCAGTCCACTTCCTGGAGCAATAAAGTACTTATGGTCCTCCACCGCGATGACGATAACCAGTCCTCTCCGACTCTTCTTGTAACCGATACCATATTGGTTGCCCACATCCTGCGCCATCCGGAAGGCATCCTGGTTGTCAACCTTTCCCACAATGATGAGCACATTCTGTACGCCACACTCCAACTTCAGTTTCTGAAGATAGAAATTGGCAGAATCCTTCTGAGCCTTATCAACATATCCATCCGGGTCGGAAACATATTGCGTAGAATCCCTGAGGAAAGGAATCGGTACATTTTTCGCCGTCCAGACCTCCCCAGCCGTCAACGCCAATGCATGAAAGGCAACCATCATCAAAGCCAAAAAATATCTCTTAAATCTCATAATTTCTCTATTTTGGTGCAAAAATACGCAATAAAAACCTTATATGCAAATACTTAGAGCATTATTTTTGCAAAAAAAGCCTTAAGTATTTTGTTATATCATAAAAAACTTGTATCTTTGCACACCGAAATAAAGATTAACAAGTAAAATTAGTAAAAAATAAAGAAATGACCAAAGCAGATATCATTAATGAGGTAGCTATCGCTACTGGTATGCCTAAGAAAGAAGTAGGTACTGTAGTAGAGGCTTTTATGGAAGAGGTTAAGAAGTGCCTCATCGAAAAGAAGGACAATGTATACTTGCGTGGCTTCGGCAGCTTCAACATCAAGCATCGTGCTGCTAAGACTGCCCGTAACATCTCTAAGAATACAACCATCACCATTCCAGCTCACGACTTACCAAGCTTCAAGCCATCAAAGAGCTTCATCGAGGAGATGCAGAACGCTCAGTAATACTACTGGACAGAAAGAGAGAAATATCATTTTTTATAATAACAATATTTTAAAATTTTAAAATCATGCCAAACGGAAAGAAAAAGAAGGGCCACAAGATGGCTACTCACAAGCGTAAAAAAAGATTACGTAAGAACAGACATAAGAGCAAGTAAGCTAGCAGTGTAGCTAGTCTACTATAGCTCTCGGTCAGTTCGTGACTGAGGGGGTGTGTCAGTTCTGATATGGAATGACATACCCTTTTTTTGTATTAATTTAAAGTTAAAAGATTATTGAAGATATGACAAGCGAAGTTGTAATTGATGTCCAACAGAAAGACATCTCTATCGCACTCATGGAGGACAAGCAGCTGGTAGAATACCAGAACGAACCTCGTGAGGCATCGTTCTCTGTGGGCAACATCTACATCGCAAAGGTAAAAAAACTGATGCCGGGTCTTAACGCCTGCTTCGTGGATGTAGGTTATGAACGCGACGCCTTTCTTCATTATCTTGACCTAGGAAGTCATTTTAATTCCTACCAGAAGTACCTTAAACAAGTACAGAGCGACAGAAAGAAACTTTTCCCATTCTCTAAAGCCAGCAAAATGCCTGAATTGGAAAAGGACGGCAGCATACAGAATGTGCTCAAAGCAGGACAGGAAGTGCTGGTACAAATCGTAAAGGAACCAATCTCTACCAAGGGACCTCGACTCACAGGCGAAATCTCATTCGCGGGCCGATACCTGGTACTCATGCCATTCGGTGATAAAGTTTCTGTCTCGTCGAAAATTAAAAGCGGTGAAGAACGCTCCCGACTCAAACAACTCATTCACAGCATCAAACCAAAGAATTGCGGCGTTATCGTCCGCACTGTGGCTGAGGGTAAGAAGGTCGCTGAGCTCGATGCTGAGCTGAAAGTCCTGGTGAAGCGATGGGAGGATGCTATCGCCAAGGTACAGAAGACCCAGCAGCGCCCGCAACTTGCATTCGAGGAGACCGGAAGAGCCGTTGCTCTCTTGCGTGACTTGTTTAACCCATCTTACGAGAACATCTACGTGAACAACGAAGATGTGATGAAAGAGGTGAAGAACTATGTTTCTCTAATAGCCCCTGAAAAGGCGGGCATAGTTAAGCTCTACACCGGTAAGGTGCCTATCTTCGACAATTTCAGCATTACCAAGCAGATTAAAGCTGGCTTTGGTCGTGTTGTTAACTACAAGCACGGTGCTTATCTCATCATCGAGCACACTGAGGCCTTGCACGTTGTCGATGTAAACAGTGGTAACAGAACTCGTGAGAAAGGTCAGGAAGCAAATGCACTGGATGTTAACCTCGGCGCTGCTGATGAGTTGGCAAGACAATTGCGCCTCCGAGATATGGGAGGTATCATTGTTGTCGACTTCATCGACATGAATCTTGCCGAAGACCGACAGTTGCTTTATGAGCGCATGTGCAAGAACATGCAGAAGGACCGTGCCAAGCACAACATCCTGCCATTGAGCAAGTTCGGACTGATGCAGATTACACGCCAGCGTGTACGTCCGGCAATGGATGTGAATGTAGATGAAACCTGCCCTACCTGTTTCGGTACGGGCAAGATTAAGTCGAGCATCCTCTTCACCGACCAGTTGGAAAGAAAAATCGACCGCCTAGTCAACAAGATCGGCGTCAAGAAATTCACTTTGTATGTGAATCCTTACGTGGCTGCCTTCATCAACAAGGGCTTCATTTCCCTGAAGCGCAGATGGCAGTTTAAGTATGGTTTCGGCTTCAATGTGATTCCTTCACAGAAACTGGCATTCCTCCAGTACGAATTCTACGACAAGGACAACCAGTATCTGGATATGCAGGAAGAACAGGAAACAAAGTAAGTTTTTAATTATCAGAAAAAAGCTCCATTCGCATCTGATTGCGAATGGAGCTTTTTTATTTTGTTTTTCTACACCTTATTATATATAGGGCATTTTAGTACTCTATCTCATTATTCACCATCTTCTCTGTATCCCAAGGTGCAGGAGCACCGCCGAGATAACGATGGAACCAGTCGAGGTGCGCGTTGTAATAGAGCGGCATCGACTTCAGGTTGCTTGGCCAGTGACCATCATACTTCAAGACTATCAGTCGCGAAGGAATGTTTAGGGTCTGCAAGGCTGTGAAATACTGCAAACTCTGGGTATACGGTACACGATAGTCCAGTTCGCCCGTCATCACGAGGGTTGGTGTTGAGAAGTTCTTGATGTATGAGGATGGTGACCACTTCTCGTAGAGATCGGAATTATAAGGCTGTCCCTCTAACTCAAAGTTAGGAAACCATACTTCCTCAGTACTGCCCCACATAGAGCGCAAGTCATATACGCCCATCATGGAAGCCAGACACTTGAATCGCTTGGTATGTCCCTGCAGCCAGTTCATCATGTAACCGCCATACGACCATCCCATCGCTCCCATCCTCGTGGAGTCAACATATTCCAGGGTTGCCAATTTATCGGTAACCTTCATCACATCCTCAAATACCTTTCCGCCCCAATCACCGGAAATGGCACGGGTAAAGGCCTGACCATATCCCGTAGAGCCATGAGGATTAGGATAAGCCACCACATAACCGGCTGCAGGATAAACCTGCCAGTCGCCACGGAAGGAATTCATCCATTGCATCTGTGGTCCGCCATGCACATTGATGATAAGCGGATATTTCTTGCTGGCATCAAAGTTGTGTGGCTTCACGATGAATACCTGTACCTTGTCGCCACCAGCGCCATCTACCCAGATACTCTCAGATGGACGGATATCCACCTCATTCTCCAACTTCTGGTTAAGGAAGGTAATCTGCTGTTCCTTGCCGCTTGCTACAGGAGTTCCATTCCACTTTTTCATCTGCTGGCGATAGAGAGCCGATGGCTTGCCTGTCGTGCTATAGGTATAATATACCATACCCTTATTGTCGAAATCAAACTCCGAGATGGCCTTGCCCGTCAATACCGGCGAGATGGTTTTTCTGGCTATATCGAGCTTGTAGAGCGGCTGAGCGCCTGTACCTGACCGAGGAAGAAGATACTCTTGCTGTCGGGAGCCCATTTGTAATCATCTACCCAGTTGTCAAACTTCTCTGTCAGATGGTAGACTTCTTTGCAGCCCGGTCGTAGATAGCAAGACGGAAGCGATCAGACTCATAACCAGGCACTTGCTGCAAGCGGTAAGCGATATACTTGCCGTCAGGCGAATAGGCTGGAGTACCATCCCAAGCCTTGTTCTCCTTCGTGATGCAGACCGGTTCTCCCCCATTCACAGATACCGTCCACAGGTCGGCATTGGTGCTAGCCTCCTGATGCTCATTATGATTGGATACGAAACAGATTTCCTTGCTGTCAGGAGAGAATTGATAGGTGATTCCACCCCCAACCACGAATATCAGCGAATAATTGCCCGGAGTCAGATCCTTGTAAGTCTTCGTCTGTGTATCGAAAAGGATAAGGTGATTGCATCTGCCATCATTATAGCTCGTCCAATGACGGTAGAGCAACTTGTCGGCGATATGCGCCTGTACAGGTCCCTGCTCCTTTTTCTCCATCCGGGCCTTGTTAGCCTTGGCATCAGCCCCCAGGTCGGGATATACTTCTGCGGTAAAGGCAATGTATCGCTCATCCGGAGAGATGACAGGACTACCGATACCCAACTCATAATCAGTTACCTGTTCCGTCTCGCAGGTAGTCAGATCCATGCGAAAGATTTGAGCCGTCCCTTTCTCATAATTAGTAAAAAAGATACTCTTTCCATCCTTGCTCCACACGGCAGAACTGCTCTTTCCATCCTCGGTAAGAGCCTTGGTGTGAGAGCCATCTGCATTCATGATGTAGATGTCTGAGCCAGACTTCTGGTTCTTCAGGTCAGAAGAACTGGCGGTATAGCAAACCGTCTTACCATCAGGCGAAAGGCTCACCGAAGATAGGCCCTTCACCCTGTACAAATCCTCGATGGTAAACGCCCTTTTCTGAGCGTTTGCCGAAAGCAGCACCATCACGAGTGCTGCCGAAAACATCAATCTCTTGTTCATATAACCTATAAATATTTATATTTCAGATGCAAAAGTAACAATTATTTTTGGATTTTCTGCAACCTTTTCTCTACTTTTATCGTCTAAGCTATAAATAACATTGATAATAACATAAAAAAGAAAGGAAAAGATTATGATTTTAAGTACCACTCCAACCATAGAAGGCCACCCTATCCGTGAATACCGTGGCGTAGTAACCGGCGAAACCATCATCGGCACCAACTTTGTAAAGGATTTCTTTGCCAGTGTCCGTGATGTAATCGGCGGCAGAAGCGGTTCTTACGAAAGCACCCTCCGCGAGGCTAAGGATACAGCCCTCAGAGAGATGGCCGACCGTGCCGCATCCCTGGGCTGCAACGCCATCGTAGGCATCGACCTGGATTACGAAACCGTAGGAAAGAGCGGTTCCATGCTGATGGTAACATGCAGCGGAACGGCGGTGATTATCTAAGTTCTGCGACTGTACAAAAGAACAAAATATGCATGAAATGGGGCGGTAACTACCTAAAAAATCGAGTTACCGCCCCTGTTCAAGCATATTTTTATCTATATAGTTGTAGTGACATACACCTGATGAAGGTCACCAACTTTCTTCTATTTCATTTATTCTATCACCCAATCCTCTATACTTCGCTGGTTTTCCGAGAAGTTAATACCCACTTTCACAACCTTTCGCCCATCATCGGCAAAAGCCTTGGCATAGTTCTTATCGCTGATTTGCGCCATGGCGATGTCGGCAGACTTCTTATATTTCAACTCAAAGATAAAGATACTCTTATCCGTCTTGAGCACAAGGTCTATTCTTCCATCCGAAGTGGTATGCTCCACCTTCACATCTTCGCCAAGCATGGTGAAGATGGTGAATATCACGGCTTGATAGTGACGCTCATTATTGTTGATAATCGTATATGGGAACTTATCTTCAAATGAGGCATAAAGGCTTCCATGTCATCATTGATAAGCACATTCTTGGAATAAGCATACACGATGGCATCATATCTGTTCATGTCTTGCGCAGAATAATACCAGACGAGACTTTCCGAGAAACCTTGTCTTACTTCTTGATTTGGGAAACAGAGATGATACAACTTGCCTTTCTTCTCATATCCTTTAATGGTAAGGTAGCCACTTTGGAAAAGGACAGGAATAGGATCAGCAAGCCTTTCCGTAGGTGTATCAAAACGTGATGCCTGTATCCACAGATCGTCCAGATTGAGCATATCCAAATTCTTCTGCTGCATCAGTTCTATCAAGAAAGTAGGCGTACCAGATGTAAACCAATAGCTATTAAACTCCTTATCGTCCAAAGCATTGATAATGCTGTAAGGATTGAAGATATCCTCGCTATTGATACTGAAGTGGTAGCCATCATAATGCTGCTTGAGTTGCTGCAAGGTCTCCTCATAAGTGAGTCCATTATGCTCAGCCATCTCCTCGATTCCCTCATGGAAATACTGAGTCAATTCACTCTTGGTAATACCACAACAGCTACTGTATTCATCCTTCAACGTGAGAATCTTGAGATTGTTCAATTCGCTAAAGATGCTGAGTTGACTAAACTTGGAGATGCCTGTGATGAATACAAAGCGGATGTTTCCCTCTTGCTGCTTCAAGGGGCTGAAGAAATCTCGCATGATGTTGCGGATGGTCTTCTGTAAGTCTTCGTCACTTACAGAATCATGCATAGGTGCGTCATATTCGTCGATGAGAACGACAACTTGTTTACCTGTTTGAGCAGTAGCTGCAAGCAAGATGTTCTTAAGACGACCTCCAAAAGACTTCTCATCTATTGGATTAACTTTTAAACCATATTTTTTCTCTTCTATTTCTAGTATTCCGTTAAGAATTGAATATGTATTCTCCAAACTATAATATTTACCGCAGCTCAGATCCAAGTGGATGACAGGATATGCCGTCCATTCCTTCTCCATCTGTTCGATGGCAAGGCCCTTGAACAGTTCTTTCTTACCCTCGAAGTAAGCCTGGAGGGTAGATACAAACAAGGATTTTCCGAATCGGCGTGGGCGACTCAGAAAATGAAACTTGGCATAATGAGCCAACTGATAGACGATAGCCGTCTTGTCAGCATAGAAGTAATTCCCCTTCACGATTTCGGAGAACGTTTGTATTCCCAAAGGATATCTCTTTGAAGCCATAATCTTACTCTTTATAATCTAGGTACAAAGATACAGATAATATTTCAGAAAGCAAGCATTTTTCTGATTATTAACAATATATCACTGCAAAAATAGAACCGCAATTCAACAAAACATGCTTGAAACGGGGCGGTAACGGCCTTAAAAAACGACCCGCACATTTGAGCATCGTTGAGAGGCTTGGCGGGTTCTCGCGCTGCAAAGATACGAATAATCTTTGATAATACAAACTTTTGAGCAAGAAAAAACAGCCAACCTTCAATAGCATATTTGAAAGTTGGCTGTTTTTCATTTATAATGTTTCCTGCAAGTTTTTACTAGGCATAAGCTTACTTGTATTTTATCTATAAAGTTATCTCCATAGGGGCTCGGAAATCCAATTTTCAGGGAATCCCATTGCTGCAGGATCTACCTGTGGATAAGAAACGAGTAAGGATTTGAGCTCATTCTTGAAGTCCAATCCATATCCCATAGAATCAAGCCAATATGCAATACAACAGGCTATAGCATATACTTTTGTTCGCATCAACACCTTCTATATTCACCCATGCACCACGCAAAGAGGCATTCATTTGTGGAGCATTGGAGAGATAACGATTCCAAAGTCGTGAGTGATGAGCGCAACAGTTTCTTAGGACAGTTACACTACGCATCCAACTTTCCAACACCTCATGCTGTGGAAGATTGAACTGACGAGCTACACGCTTCTTCAACTTCTTGTCACCGAAATTGTAATAGAGTTTTGAAAGCGTACCGAAAGATGCCAGTTCAAGCGTTTTCCATGCAGGAGGGAATATCGGCTTGTCATAGTTGCGCCTATGTTCCTTGATAAAGTCCTCTTTACAACGCTGAAGCTCTCGGTCTATGGAGTTCATATTCTCAATAAACTTGTGCTCATCGTCAGCAAGGCTTGTATCAAAGAACCAAAATGGTCCATGTGCCAAAGAGAACTCTTGTATAATCTTTGTGCGCAAAGCAATCTCTAATCGTTGAACAGCCTTGAACATCAAATCTCTCAACTCTATATCAAAGTTATAGAGAGCTACGGCATCTTTAAATCTACTATTAGGCTTAAATTGATGCGTAGTCTTGTCTTCCTCCATAGGACGAAGGTATTGAACAAAACGAAAATAGCTGACCTCACCAAGAAATTTTACAGCCTTGGATGAATCAGCAATATTTAAGCCTCTACTTTTTAGTAGTTCTATTTGTTCCGAAATAGAAAGAGCCTGCTTAGTGTATAATCTTAATGTACCCATAAAAAGCAAAAGACCCGCCCTGGTTCGCTGTTCAAATGGGAAGCGTGGCGGATTCTGTTGCTGCAAAGATACGAATAATTATTGATAATACAAACTTTTGAGCTAGAAAATTCACGAAAAAGTAGATTTCATTGACATATTTGTATTTAAGAATGTTAAATCAGGTCATAAAAACGCATTTTGTCTACAAAACAAGAAAGAATATGAGATAAAAATGCTACCCATGTAACATCTCCCCCCATACCGGAAGTCCCGATTTAAAATAAATTTCGTACCATTTGCAAACGAAATTCCAAAGTGGGAGGCGGTGGGGCATTTTACGTATAAGGATACAAGGGTCGAGTTGAAACACTTTGTAACCTTTACTCAACTTTTAGACTTTACAGACTACTAGACTATCAGAGTCTATTTGAAAAAAAGGGAACGTTATGAAAAACCAACGTTCCCTATTTTGTATATCAATACCCTGGGTTTTGAGTCAAATTTGGATTCACCATTAGTTCATTTTGAGGAATAGGTAAAAGCAACTGATATTTTTCTAATCCGAGTTCTTTTATCGCCAAACCATTCCTTTTCAAGAAAGCAAAATAGTCTTGCAATTTAAGAGACTTCCTCAGTTGCTTAATTCCCTCAACTGAAACATTTGTTCCGGAAATACCATTTATATTACCCACTTCTGAAATATATTTTGAAGCCTTTGCATTGTTACCCAAGTGAATTTCGCATTCAGCATATAAAAGCTTGACATCCGTAGTAGTCATAATAGGTACTACCTTTTCAGGACTTCCGTCTACATTTACCCTAGAGTCTCTTGACTCATTGCCAACCTTCAAAGCCAATATTAAATCTTTGTTTTCAGATGTATATTTTGTTGGAACTTTTTCCATAGAGTATATATTTTGTCACAACTACTTGGTGAGAAGATTACTAGCTGCAGCCCATTTTTGCTGATACATATATACTTTCG
>ENA-OQHV01000050-OQHV01000050.1-human-gut-metagenome-genome-assembly--contig:-NODE-50-length-20869-cov-1.628580_pt1 | contig 20869 bp, 23 predicted proteins | sample MGYA00242641_ERZ504732 | MGnify/ENA primary metagenome ERZ504732 (study PRJEB26092, sample SAMD00036222) | human gut metagenome | host: Homo sapiens | study: EMG produced TPA metagenomics assembly of...
TAATTCTTTTCGACAAAGGAATACTTGGAATAGAGACTGCCACTCAAACCCGTTCCCTGTTTTTTGATGGTATGTATGCGAATAACAGACCCCACCTCGGCACTATATTGTGCACCAGGATTGGTAATGACATCCACACTTTTCACCTCCTTAGAAGAGAGATGCTGCAATTCCTTGGTATCGGTAACTTTTCTGCCATTGATATAAATCTCAGGAGTACCTTTTCCGAATACGCTACAACCTCCATCGGCGTTCACTCTTACACGAGGAATCTGCTTCAATAAGTCAGAAACCATACCTACATCGCTCAACAATGTACCCTGAACCTGGGTCTGGAATCCACCATGGGTCAACTTGGTACGAGGGCGAACCGCCTTCACAATCACCTTCTGCAGGTTCATCGTTGCCTCCTTCAGAGTAATTGAACCAATCTTACCTGTATTATATGTATTGCTTGTCGTAATATAGCCCACGCAACTAACTCTTACTATCGCCTTTCTGGCTCCGCAGGGAATCACGAACTGGCCGTTCTCATTCGTCACACCGCCATTTATCAATGAAGAATCACGAACATTCAGCAGGGCTACATTGGCGAAATCTACAGGGCGATGATGCGCATCTACATGCGACCTATCATCTTGGTGGGAGTTTTCTGCGTACACTCCACAAAGATGTTTTCGCCATCTATCGTCATCTTCATCGGATAGAAGCCCATAATCTGGCGGATGGCATCCGGAGCTGTTCGCTTCACGATACTTGTGGTAACCGTGAAATCTTCCAGTTCATCATACATAAAGTTGATACGATAATCCTTGGTGCTCTTGGCAAGGATGGTGAGCGCTTCTGACATAGAAGTGTTGCGGAAGCTGCGGGTGATGCGTTGGGCATAGATGGTCTGAAGAGAAAGGCTCATCAAACCTGCCAGCAGCATGATATATCTTAATCTTTTCATCTTATTCCACGATTAAAGTTTGACCTTCATGACGAATATTCACTTTCTCGAAATGATTCAACAGTTCGATGATATCATCCAGACTCATGTTCTTATCCAGTTGCAGGAAGAGACGGATATGGCGAGCCGACTCGTTCTGATAAGTTACCTGGAGATGGAAATGCCCGGCAATAGGAGTAAGGATATTCTGAAGCTCAGCGTTTTCGTAAACCAATGGGAGCTGGGCAAGACTTGCAGAATCTGTCTTTTCTTCTATGTTGGATTTCTGAGGAGCAGAAACCTGCTGGATAGAATCCTTTTGGGATGCCACGAGTTCGGTATTGTGCTTATCTGATGCCTGATGAGAACGGGTTACCAGATGAATGGCTGCAAAGGTGATGCCGGAGACAACAAGGACGGCTGCAACAGCAGCCACCTTTCTCATCGGGCTCCAGAGAGGAAGCAGTTTGGCAGTTTGCTGGGTTTCTACATTCTGCTTCATCTCGTCTTTCTGCTGCTTTTCTTCTTTCAGCTTCATCTCGTCTTTCAGCTTCTCCCATTCTGCATCAATAGAAGGCATCTTCATCTCTTCCTTCGACTTGCCGAAATCCAGAGACTGTCGGGTCTCTATCAGCTGCTGATAGAGTTCGTTCACTTCCTCATCGCCCAAAAGTTCATCCTTCTGGGTTTCGGAATACTTTTCGGGATGCTTCAGGAGATCGAGGAGCATATCCCATTGCTGAGAATCCATCTTCTGAGGATTTATGTCAGATAATTCATTTTTCATTTTCTTTTCCTTTCTTCATTTTAGGGTTCCATTGTAAGGACGTCTTCAGACAATAGAATCATGGTTATGCTATTTTCCTTTCAATTTTTCTCTGAGTGTTCGCAAACCTTTTACGATATGCTTGTTCACTGCCGAGACGCTGATGCCCAGCTCCTCCGCCGTATCCTTATACGACATTCCTTCCCGATAGCACAATCGGATGACGGAAGCAGTCTGGTCGGTCAGGTCATGGTCGATGCAATCCACGGCAGCCTGCCATCGCTCTTCCAGACGAGAAGGTTCCTCCTCCGTCAATTTCTCTTCCGAGAGAGGGAGAAGCCGTTTCAGTCTTTCATCTCTCTTCTTTCTGGCTATAAGATTGATGCAGGCATTCTTCACGCTCCGCATCAGGTAAGCCCGGTCTGGAACCAGCTGTTTATCCCACAATCTGGAGAACACATCACTCACCACATCCCTCGCCTCCTCATTATCATGGAGCAAGGCAAAGGCGAAGCGATACATCTGCTCGTAATGGTCGTGGAACAGCCGTTCCATCCGCTGTTCATTTTCTTCTATCATCACGTCATTTTCTTCTTGTTTCTACTCTTATATACAAGCTTTCCGGAAATCAATTACCCCTAAAATGAAGAAATCTTCTACTTTTTTCGAAAAACCTATGCAAAGATAATAAAAAACACCATAAAACCAAGTAATTTGAACTATTATTGCAAGAAAACCCTGCAAAAACTTGGAACATTAAAAATAAAATCGTATATTTGTGGCAAAAATGGAAAGATAATGAAAACGACAAACGATTATATTACCATACTTCGCAAATACCTGAGCACCAAAGCTGATGCTTATGGTATTACAAAGATTGGAATCTTTGGATCTGTGGCTAGAAACGAACAGACCGAAGACAGCGATGTTGATGTTTGTGTGGAAATGAAAAAGCCCGACTTATTTACAATGGTACACATCAAGGAAGAACTGCAAGAGCTCTTTGGTAAGCCTGTAGATATTGTCCGACTTCGCAATAATATGAATCCGATGCTTTTGAAGCAAATTAAAAGAGATGGAATCTATGCATGACGAAGAACTAATCATCACAATTTTGACATAGATGAATCTATTGTCTTTGATGTAGTCAAGAACAAACTCCCTGGAATGTTAGAAACAATTTATAAGATGATAGAAGAATTATAAAAATGTATCTTTGCAGCTAAGAAACAACATCATTAGAATATGGGTAAACGAGCCATCATAGAAGTTTTACGCCATTATTTCAGCACCCAACCCGTACTGAAAGCCTGGCTGTTCGGTTCTTTCTCCAGAGGGGAAGAAACGAAGAATAGCGATGTCGATATTATGGTTTCTTTGGACAAGAGCAAACCTATTGGTTTAAAATTCTTCGGTATGTGGAATGATTTGGAAGAACTCTTAGGTAGAAAAGTTGATTTGGTATCAGAAGGAACCTTACTCCCTTTTGCACAGGAATCAGTAGAACGTGATAAAATCTTAGTCTATGAGAGAACGAAGTAGAGATAAAACCGCCTAGAGCATATGCTCCAGGCGATAGAAAGAGTCAAAAACAAGATTATTTATAAAGCATCACGATACTGCCTACCGTAATGAGACAGGCTCCAAGAATGGTCTTCAGACTTACCGGGTCCTTCAAGAACAGGAATGAAAGACAGATAGTTATGACCACACTCAACTTATCGATAGGAGCCACACGAGAAACATCGCCCAACTGAATTGCCTTGAAATAAAAAAGCCAGGACAGTCCCGTGGCGCATCCTGATAGAAAAAGGAATATCCACGTATGGCTCGGAATAGACTTCACCTCCATCTGATGATTTCCTACGAATACAATACCCCAGGTTATCACAAGGATAACGGTGGTACGAATGGCTGTTGCCAAGTCTGAATTAATGTCTTTCACCCCCACTTTGGCGAAGATTGCCGTTAATGCGGCAAAGAATGCTGAAAGCAATGCATAATACTTCCACATAACTGATAAAGTAATAATCCTAAAACCTAATGATCTGATAATCTGGAAAAGAACATTCATCCCAATCTAGAAATTCACTTCGAAAGTTGTTCCCGCGGCAAGGGTGTTCATCCATTCCCCACTATTTTTACTGTGAGACGGCTGGAGGTTATAATCCAGGAAGAAACGGATGCCATAGTTTTCTTTCGCCTTATAAGAAAAGGAGATACCGCTTCCGAAACAGACACCACAATTCTTGGGAATAACGGTGCCACCTGACAGGGAAAGAGAAGGATAAGCTATATAGCCAGCCAGCAGTTTACTTCCGATATTCCATCGGGATGTGATGGGATAAGAAAAATAAGGACCAGCCATCGCCATAATGGCATCAAAAGTTTCATGTTCTGCGACCTCATCGCCCGTTTTCTTTTCTTCCAATGCAACCTGTCGAGAAACAGAACCATACTTATCGCTCGTAATGATATGCGTATTGGAAACCGTAAATCTGCCACCAATTCCAAGATAAGGATTCAGAAAAAGAGCACCTTCTACACCAGCCGAACTTCCCGACGATGTTCTGAATCCCTGATTCTCAGATATATCATAGTGCTCAAAGGAATGTTTACGCCAAGATACAGCCCCAGGAACGAAGGTTTATCGTGTATGGAAAAGATTTCATTTTGCGAGAAATGTCTGATACCATTATCCTTAAACAGGAGATCGGCAATATAATAGCCAAACTCGACTGAAAGGATTCCGATGCCTGCACCCGTCAAGACATCACTCAGCCAATGCTTGTTGTTCGCCATACGCATCAAGCCCGTACCTGATGCTATGGTATAAGCTCCTATCCCAATCCATGGACTCAGATATCCATATTCCTTGGCTAGCATTGTGGCGGTCATAAAAGCTGTAGCTGTATGACCAGACGGGAAAGAATGGTCGTTGCTTCCATCAGGTCGCATCACATGGGTAGTAGTTTTCATCGTATTGACCACTGCTCCCATGATTGCCGCAGAGAAAGCATCAGAAGCCAGCATCCTGCCCCAGGAGCTCCGGCTCTCCACACCAGCCACCTTCATACCAAGCATCACGGCAGCCGGCAGGAATTGCGTATAATTATCGAAGGGGCGATGAAATTGTTGCATATAATCGTTGCGCAGACTTCTAAAATGCGTATCCTCTCCCTTGACTATCATACCAGTTGCTATCAGAGGTGCTCCCACAAAAGTCATCTGATAGAACTTTGAATACGTGAAATCCCGCTTTTCAATATCAGTAAGTTTCTCGTTTTTCACTACTTTCTGATTCTCTACAGAACAGGAATCTACCTGCCATTCTATAGCATTGGTTTCCTGAGCTGAGATATGAAGTACACCCCAACTAGAAATTATCCATAATATTATCATTTCCTTTTTCATACCTAATTGAACTATCTGAATCTTAGAGGAGCATCCTTCCAGCATTTTCCGTCATATTTCAAATATTTTTTTCGGCTGCAAAAGTACAAAAACAAATAGAGAAATATTAAAGTTCTGCCTTATATTTCGTTAATTAACAATTTTCTCTCTCAAATTGTCATAGTTTTGTAATACGAGATAAAGACTAACACTCTTTTGGAGGTAACAGAGATTCCTGATTTGAATGCAAAAGTACACAATCTATCGGAGATAGAAGACAAATGGTAAGGATAAATCGATTTTCAGTTGATTTATTTGTTCATTCCAACATTTTTTAGTACTTTTGCCCACCAAATTACAAACAAGTAAATAAGATTGGTATAAAATAGGTATTACCAAGATAAAATAAAGAATAGATTAGATAAAGGAGAATAAGATTATGTCAACGATTATTTATCCATCACCGATATTCGGTCCGGTAAACTCCCGCCGTCTGGGTGTTTCATTGGGCATCAACCTCATGCCATCTGATGGCAAGGTCTGCTCATTCGACTGCGTTTATTGCGAATGCGGATTCAACGCCGACTTCCGTCCTAAGAAGAAGCGCCCTACCCGCGAGGAGGTAAGAGAAGGATTGGAGAAGGTTCTGAAAGAGCGCCACGACAACAACCAGCCTTTGGACGACATCACCTTCGCAGGAAACGGTGAACCTACGGGGCACCCAAACTTCAAGGGAATCGTGGAAGATACGATGGAACTCTGCAAGAAGTACTTCCCAGGAGTACAGGTATCCGTGCTCAGCAACGCCACCTATGTATATAAGGAGGAAGTGAGAGAGGCGCTGATGCTCGTGGATAACAACATCCTGAAACTGGATACCGTGGATATGGATTACATCAAGAAGCTGGACCGCCCTCAGCAGCCTAACTACGACGTGAAGGATGTAATCAAATATCTGAAGATGTTCAAGGGGCACGTCATCATCCAGACCATGTTCCTGAGAGGTGACGGTTTGGACAATACCAGCGAGCATTTCGTAGCTCCTTGGCTGGAGGCCTGTGAAAGACATCCAGCCTCAGCAGGTAATGGTTTATACCATCGCCCGCGAAACACCAGACAAGTTGCTGGAAAAGGCACCAAAGGAAGTTCTCGATGCCATCAAGGAGCGTGTAGAGGCTCTGGGCATCAAGTGTACAGCCAGCTATTAAGAGATAATCAGGATAAGAAAGAAAAGCAAGTAGAAAAAAGAAAGAATGAAAGCGAAAAGTAATATCCTTATTATCAGCGACATGTGTGGCTACGGAAAAGTATCTGCCGCTGTCCAGATGCCTATCCTCTCTTATATGGGACTCGATGTGTTCAATCTGCCACCATGCTCATCAGTAACACCTTCCCATACGGCAAGTATGCCATTCTGGAATGCACTTCGTATATCGAGGAAGCCTTGCAGAAGTGGAACGAACTGGGCATTCATTTTGATGCCATCACCACGGGTTTCATGGCTTCGGAGCGTCAGGCTAAGCTGGTGGCACGTTATTGCAGAGAACAGGCAGCACTGGGCACCGACATCTATGTGGATCCCGTGATGGGCGATTACGGCAAGCTCTATGGTGGAGCCAGTGAGAGTACCGTGAGATGCATGAAGGAGATGCTGAGCGTATCGCATCTCTGTTTTCCCAACTATACCGAGGCTTGTCTGCTGACGGATTCGGAATACAAGGAAGAGGGAATCTCGGAGAAGAAAGCCTATGAACTGATAGATAAACTGAGAACCATCGGTTCCCACTCCGTGCTCATCACCTCGTGCATCGTAGAGGGTCAGCATGCCGTGGTAGGTTTCAATCATCTTACAGAAGAGTATTTCCTCCTGCCCTACGAAGAAATCCCCGTTCAGTTCCCGGGCACCGGCGACATCTTCTCCAGCATCATCGTGGGCAGACTGAAGGATGGCGATCAGCTTCGCCATGCCACCCGCATCGCCATGGATACCCTGCGCAACTGGATAGACATCAACAAAGATGACAAGGACAAGAACCGAGGAATTCCGATAGAAAGACATCTGGGGGACTTGTAGATTGCCATTTAGCAAACACAGAAGCAAGGGAATACCAATTAAATTATAATGGAAAAGAAAGAAACAAATACACTCAGTATATTTCAGCGACCGGTATGGGTAAGCCTGTTCGCCCTTACGGCTGCTATCTCGTGGGGATGGGCTTACCCATTGATCAAAATGGGAATGAAGGAATATCAGATTACAGCAGACATGACCGGAAGCAAGATGCTTTTTGCCGGCATCCGCTTCTTCATCTCCGGTATCATCATCCTTGCCATCGCCAGAAGTTCACACCGTGAATTCGGATTCAAGAAGAAAGCTGTTCAAGAGAATGTCTGGTTTCTTCTCCTCTATGCACTCCTCAACACCACCCTTCATTATGCCTTCTTCTATTTCGGACTCTCGCATAATGCAGGAGCACGTTCGGCGATACTCAATTCTATGAGCGTCTTCACGGTGGTTATCCTTGCCTGTATCTTCTTCAAGAGCGACAGGATGACGTGGCAAAAGGCATTGGGCTGCATCATCGGATTCCTAGGCATCCTAGCCTTGAACCTTGGCGGAAAGGAAAGCGGTAGTTTCACTTTCCTGGGCGATGGTATGATTATCCTCAACGCCCTGTGTGGAGCCAGTGCTTCCCTGCTGACCCGAGGATTGAGCAAGAGAGTGGATGTTTTCGTAGGAACCGGTTATTCGCTGAGTATCGGTGGAGCCTTGCTGGTGATTCCTGCATTGTTAATGGGTGGCTATCTGCCAGTCATCAGCCTCTGGGGCATCACCATCCTTCTGCTGCTCATTGCCATCTCAACCATCAGTTTCGCTCTCTACAATAAACTATTGAGCTGCAATCCCGTAGGAAAGGTAGCAATATACAATTCGCTCATCCCCGTAGTAGGAGCCATCACCTCCTGCCTCTGTCTTGGTGAAACCTTCTACTGGAAGTATCTGATAGCAGGCGCATTGGCTACTGCCGGAATTTATATCATCAATAAAGGGAAGAAATAAATCCGGCTGTTGCCAATGCAACCCATATAGAAAGCAAAGCCAACTATTTCAAGATACCCGTTTCTCGCTCCTCATTGTTGATATTCCGCTGTATCTTACGGTATTCCTTTCCCCGATTGATATTCCAGGCAACACCGATACGGAGCAAATTACCTCCCGAATTGTCATAACCACGAACCTGCTTACGGAGCAAGGCGTTGACGATTTCGGATGAATAGGATTTCGGATGAGCCATAAACGGATTATGCATATAGAGCGTAAAATCGAAATCACCTATATGATAACTGGCTGAGGTTGCCAATGAAGGTGGATTATGCCCGATGTTCTCTCCCTCCATAAAGTTCCAACCGTTATCAGCATACAGCATCACTGTCCATTTTCCCCAATATCCCTGTAATGTTCCACCATAATTATAAGCAGTATAACAATGACTGTACTCATCGCCCTTATTGAAAAAACGGTAAATACCTGCATTCACAGAGAATATAAGGTGGTCGGGGATAATGTCAAACCGGGTATCATTCGTAAGATACAACATATTACAATGGGCTGATTCGTCTGGGAATAAAGAAACTGATCATTTTCCGTGCGGGTGTATTTCGCCAAATCACAATGACGATTGATGCGATAATTCAAGGTAAAATCAGTATTTATCCTTGGTTTACTGAAAGAGAATACCACCCAGTTCTCATATCTACTGCTAGGCTTAAGCGAAGGATTACCCACAGTCCATTCCATACTGTTCTTTCGAATACGGGTATCCGAAATCATAGCTATCTGCGAAATATGCTGTGATAATTCACTTCCCAAGCGGATCTGAAACGAAGATGTCAAGGAATAAGCCAATGTGAGTTTCGGACGACAAAGCCAAAAACTAAATTCCTCATCTCCCTGTCGATAAGACTGATTACTCAACCCGAAGCCAGCCACATAAGTTAAACGGGATGTTCCTTCCTTGAATTGTCCCAAACTTCCCTTGATTTGTGCAAAACCATAAATACCCAATGAACGGATACCATTCTCGCTAACCACATCACCCAAATACTGATTATCCATATATTTCCAGTTCAAGTTGGTTCCTGCAGAAAAAGTAAAGGGTTTCAACGGTTTCATAGATAGCCTCGGCTATGAGCGAATAGGTTTTTCCATCTACCTGATATTGATAGGGGTCGCCCTCACCTTCATAATAGGCTCCTTTGGTGTGGATATAAGTGCCCAAAACATCTGCCGACAAAGACTGATGCTTGCCCAACTGATGATAGAAATACAAATCGAGAGCAGGAGTAAAATTCCTACCCTTGCTGGTTCTGTAAACAGGATATGCAGGCTTTCCTGATTCAGAAAACCACATCTCATTCGATGTATAAGGCTGATTGCAGAAATCCGTGGTAAGCGTTGTCTGGAATACATATAATGCAGAATCAGCCAGATTATACTTCAACTGCAATGTATTACCATAATTTTGAGTTGCCCCATTCATGATTTTTCGAGATATCTGATACTCAGAACCATCATGTAGAAGATACTGAGCATCCTCATTATATTCGGATGCCTTATTATTCACATAAGTCTGCTCATATAAAATATTCAATTGGCTCTTGCCCTATTGACAGATGCATAGACATCGTTTGAACCGAGCTTGGTAGTTAGCGCATTGGTCAAGTTGAAGCCCAAACTACCACCCGATGAAGCCCTGCGGGTATGAATATCTATTACATATGCAATATTCTTTCCATATCTTACGCCAGGGCTGTCATCATATACTTTTCTAAAACTTGTTTTCTGCTGCAAAGGTATCAAGAAGAGAAGATCGAAGCAAAAAATATGGCTGACATGAGTCTGACATTTATCAATTAACGAATATTATATCTAGTTTTATACCATCTTTCATAGAATTTCTGTACTTTTGCATTTGAATCTTTAAACAGTATATCATTTAAACAGAATAGATAATATGAAACTGAAAGCATATCATTCCATCCTCATCTTCGCCATCCTTGTGATGTCTGCGGCATTCTCCAGCGTAAGCAACTACCGCAAGGCACAGTATGCCATTGTACAAGATATGAACAAAGCTTTGGCTCTGACTCTTCAGGAAAATAAATATCAATGGATTACGCCTGATACCATCCAGAGCTACCGCTCACATCTCAGCATCGACCTGCTGAAGTCGACCAGTAATCTCTGCTATGTGATGGAAGACAGAAGAAGAGGCAAGAACAATTTCCAGCTGGTAAATAGCGCCAACCTGCTCAGCAGCAAAGAGATGCTCCTCAACGAGCATTCTATCCTAAGTTATGCCAACTGTTCGATGGCAGATGTTTTGAGTATGAGCAACCAGCGGACATCTTTGACGCTTACCCTCATGGCTATGATTTGGGCAATTGCATCGCTATACTATCATCGCAGAAAACAACCCTGGAATCATGAGGCCGATATGTTCGGCACCATGTGCTATTCTCAAGACGAGGATTCCTTCTACAATCAGGAAAGCGGACAAGCCATCAAGTTTACTCCGATGCAGCACCAACTGATGCAACTCTTCTTCAACAATACGCATCATCAACTCTCCAAACAGGAGATTTGTGATGCTCTTTGGCCCAAGAAACCGGATGCCAGCGAAACGCTCTATACCTTGATTCGCCGTATCAAACCGGTGATTGAGCAGAATAGCAACCTCATGATTGAGTCGGAAAGAGGCAAGTCTTATCGACTGATTATCAGATAAGTTCAGAAATGTCAGTCAAATGTCATACTTATTATTTGGCAGTTTCCCATCTTCTTCATACCTTTGCAGCTAAAATATAAAAGTGGCAAAGATATGAAGAAGATTTTTTTTGATAGCAGTTGTCTTGCTGATGATGATAAACTTCATCATCAACTATCAACATGAGGTTACAAAAGAGAAGCATACACCGATGGCGGATTTCAAGACCAAAGTAGAGATGGCGCCCATGAAGGAATACAATGATCCTGACTTCGGCTACGTTATCAAATATCCTTGCTTCTTCCAACAGGAGGATACTTCGGTATCGGGATACCAGGGCTATGCCCGCTTCTCATTCACCAATCATGCCAACATCATCCTGGAGAGTTACGTTACCCCCAACTATAGCAACACCCTTCAGGCTTGTGCCGATTCTCTAGCCCAGAAGCTTCATTCGGAGCGGACGATGCAGGCATCGAATAAAGCATTCATCCTCTCCGGTCCTGTCTATGAAAACGGAGTAAGAGTAGATGGCTACAGTCATTATGATAAATTCATCAAGAGTGGCAGAATACTCTTCGTCTATTCCCTCACCTATCCCGACAGTTACAAGCCAGCCATGCCCCGACTGTTCAAACTCATAGACGACTGGAAGGTTTTAGGTGCATATTAATCTGCCTTGAAGATATCCTCGTAAGCCTCTTGGAATTGTATAAAAACAGCTTTCAAAGAAGATAAAAGCACTTGATTATTTGCATATATCAAATAATAATTGTACATTTGCGGTGTAAATATAAACATCGAAGATTATGTCAATATTCAGTCGCCTCTTTGGAAGGAAAAACAATCTCACCGTAAGCTCTGACATCAAGAAGGAAGATGCCAGAAGCAGGAACATTGCCTTCGTGGATACCGAAGTGGGACTGAAAGACCATAAAATACATGACATCGGAGCATTGCGTTATGACGGAGCCAACTTTCACCAAGCATCACAGACGGCACTGAACAAGTTCCTGCAAGAAGGAAAGGTTGACTATATCTGCGGTCATAACCTCATTCATCACGATGCCCGCTATCTCCAACTCAACGGCATACTGATAGATACCCTCTATCTCTCCCCACTCCTCTTCCCCAAGCGCCCTTACCATCATCTGGTAAAGGACGACAAACTGATGAGCGAGCAGATGAATAATCCAGTCAATGACTGCGAGAAAGCCAAGGAATTGCTGATGGATGAAATCGCTGCATGGAATCAATTATCAGAAAGGAAAAGGAAAATCTTCACCTTGCTGCTACAGCATGAAGAGGAATTCAGAGGATTTCTGATGTATGTGGGAGCCATCGAAAAGGATGATGCAATCATAGAAGTTTCAGAATTCATTCTTTCTGAATATAAGAATCATATTTGCGCCCATGCCGACATTCCGGCTCTTGCAGCCCAGTCGCCTTGCGGCTTGGCATACGCCTTGGCCCTCATAGGCACAGACGATTACCAATCTGTTACACCAGGTTGGGTACTCTGCCATTATCCCGAAGTAGAACATATCATCTATATGCTCTGCCATACCCAATGCACCGATGGCTGCGAGTATTGCAACCGCATGCTCGACATTCATCACAACCTGAAACAACTCTTCGGCTATGATGCCTTCCGTACCTATGACGGCGAACCGCTGCAGGAACAGGCATCGCAGGCAGCAGTGATGGTAAGTCATTATTGGCGATATTTCCTACGGGTGGCGGCAAGTCGCTCACCTTCCAGTTGCCAGCTTGATGGATGGCAGAACCATACATGGACTCACTGTGGTTATCTCGCCTCTGCAATCATTGATGAAAGACCAGGTAGATAACCTCGCAGACCGTGGTTTCACCGATGCCGTAACCATCAACGGTCTCCTCGCCCCTATCTCCCGCTCCCTAGCCATCGAACGAGTGCAGAGCGGAGATGCCACCTTATTATATATAGCACCAGAGATGTTGCGCTCCAAAACCATCGAGCGCATTCTGATGGCACGGCATGTGGTGAGATTCGTCATTGATGAAGCTCACTGCTTCTCTGCATGGGGACAAGACTTCCGTGTGGATTACCTATATATCGGCAAGTTTATCAAGGAATACCAGGAACGTAAGTTTGGCAAAGATGCTATGGCCCGCAATCATGGTCAAACCCTGATACCCGTATCTTGCTTCACCGCTACTGCAAAACAGAAGGTGGTGCAGGACATCTGCGACTATTTCAAGCATTGGCTGGGCACCGACCTCCAGCTCTTCGCCTCATCAGCCTCACGTACCAACCTGCACTATTCCGTTATCCACGTAGATAGTGACGGCAACAAATACAATCTACTGCGTTCACTCGTAGACAGGCAGATTGCCCTACCATCATCTACGTATCACGCACCAAGCGAACCCGGGAACTCGCCCTGAAGCTGACACGTGACGGAATTTCCGCCCTGCCCTATAATGGCAAGATGGATGCCGATGAGAAGATACACAATCAGGATGCCTTCATGAGCGATAAGGTAAGAATCATCGTTGCCACCTCTGCCTTCGGCATGGGAGTAGATAAAAGCGATGTGGGGCTGGTTATCCACTACGACATCTCTGACTCTCTGGAGAACTATGTACAGGAGGCTGGACGTGCAGGAAGAGACCCACACCTCAATGCCAAATGCTATGTACTCTATAGCGACGAGGACTTGGACAAGCACTTCATTCTGCTCAACCAAACCAAACTGAGCATCAGCGAGATACAACAGGTATGGAAAGCCATTAAGGATTTTACCAAGCAGCGTCCACACGTAAGTTGTTCGGCACTGGAGATAGCCCGTCAAGCCGGTTGGGATGACTCGGTATCCGACATAGAAACCCGTGTTCGCACCGCCCTATCTGCTCTAGAACAGAGCGGATACATAGAGCGTGGCAACAATATTCCGCACGTCTATGCCACAGGTATCACCGTCAAGAACATGGACGAGGCAAGACTTCGCCTCACCGAATCACCCCTGTTCTCGGAAGATGAGATGAAGAATGCCATCCGCATCATCAAGTCGCTCATCACCCCAGAAGCATATAGCCAAGCACAGGATAGCGAGGCAGAATCCCGCATCGATTACCTCGCCGACATCCTAGGACTCAGTAAGCGAGACGTCATCTCCTCCGTTGACCGAATGCGACAGGAAGGCATCCTTGCCGATACCCGTGACATCTCAGCCTATCTGCAAGACATCAGCGACAAGCAACGCAAGCCTCAGCAGATGCTGGAGAACTTCGCCAAACTGGAAAGATACATTCTGGAACATATCCCGGATGAATCGCTGCATATCACATACAAACAACTCAATGACAATGCCGTACACGACGGCATCAACACTTCAACCGAAAAAAAAAATCCGCACACTGCTATACTTCCTGGCAGTGAAGGGATATGCGCACAAGAAGGAAGATGGTGGTCGCAATCTCATCGTGACAAGAGACAAGGACATAGAGACCATCATCAAGCGATTCGAAAGACGAATTGAGGTTTGCCGATTCATCATCGAAAGACTATACAGCCTAGCTGAGGAAATAAGTAAAACTGTAACAGAAGAGAGCAACGACAGCTCTTCTGTAGAAAAGAATCCTTCCGAAGAAAAAGGTTTAGGAAAAGCCTCTGGCTCTAGAGAGAATTCAAAAGAGAAGCCTCTTCAATTCTCGGTAGTCGAACTTCTGAACGATCTGAAATCCAGCAACCAGTCACTCTTCTCCGACTTCTCTTCCCTGCAGTTGGAGGACGTGGAGGAAGCCTTGCTCTATCTCTCCAAGATAGGAGCCATGAAGCTGGAAGGAGGATTCCTGGTGCTTTACAATGCGATGGCAATTAAACGCATCAAGGAACCTCGCCTCCACTATAAGCAGGAGGATTATCGCATGCTCAATGAATTCTACAAGCAGAAGATTCAGCAGATTCACATCGTGGGCGAATATGCCAACCTGATGGTAAGGGATTATGACGCCGCCCTGCAATATGTGCAGGATTACTTCCAGATGGACTACCAACGCTTCATCTCAAAGTACTTCAAGGGCAACCGGGAGACTGAGATAGAGCGCAACGTAACACCTTCGAAGTATAAGAAACTCTTCGGAATGCTCTCCAAGAGACAGAAGGAAATCATCGACGACCACGAGTCCCGCTGCATCGTAGTCGCTGCCGGTCCTGGCAGCGGCAAGACACGTGTGCTCGTACATAAGCTTGCCTCTCTCCTGCTGCTGGAAGATGTAAAGCACGAACAACTCCTGATGCTCACTTTCTCTCGTGCAGCCGCTACCGAATTCAAGCAGCGCCTGATGCAACTCATAGGCAATGCTGCCCATTTCGTAGAAATCAAGACCTTCCATTCTTACTGCTTCGACCTGCTGGGCAGGGTTGGCAATCTGGATGAGGCTGGAGATGTGGTTAAGCAAGCCGCCGAAATGATCAACAATGGAGAAGTAGAACCCAATCGCATCAGCAAGACCGTGCTCGTCATCGACGAGGCACAAGACATGAGCAAGGATGACTATGCCCTTGTCACTGCTCTGATGAAAGCCAACGAAGAGATGAGGGTGATAGCCGTGGGCGATGATGACCAGAACATCTATGAGTTTAGAGGTTCCAACTCGCAGTATCTCTATGAATTGACCCAGACAGAACACAGCCGTTTCATCGAGATGACTGAGAATTACCGCAGCCTTCGCCATATCGTGAATGCTGCCAATGACTTCGCCCGCAACATCCGCCAGCGAATCAAATCTACCCCTATCATCTCCATGAGTCAAGAAGATGGAGAAGTTAGAATCGTGAAGCATCCATACGAGATTCAGGAGAAAAAGGTTTATATGTATCAGCCTATTCTTGAAGATGTGATGCGATTACTTGGAAGTAACTCTTCAAAAGAAGCCGATGCATCTTCCCGCAAGAAGAACGAAACCATCAGTATCCTCACGCAGACCAATGAGGAGGCAGTCATCATGCTGGCTCTTCTTCATAGCCATAGCATCAAGGCAAAACTGGTGCAATCAATGGACGGCTTGCGCTTCTGGAATCTGGCAGAGGTAAGATATTTCTTGAAGAAGATAGACCAAGGCATCAAGGAGACGAAATCCCCTATCATCCCTGATGATATTTGGGAAACAGCCAAGCAGCAGACATTCCAAAAGTATGCCACCAGCCAGACATTGCCATACCTGCGCCGCAGCCTTCAGATATTTGAGCAGACCAATCGTGCCAAGTACTACAGCGATCTGAGGGAGTTCGTGTTCGAATCATCTGTAGAAGACTTCTGTGATATATCGAAATCAGACATCGTGGTCAGCACCATCCACAAGGCAAAAGGCCATGAGTTCGACCATGTACTGATGCTCATTACCCATCCCGAGCATCCTACAGATGACATACTGCGCCGATACTATGTGGGCATGACCCGTGCCAAGCGTACACTAACCATCCACACCAACGGCAATCTCTTCGACACTCTGAAAAGTGCCAGCATCTCTATGATGCCCAAGCCTACGATGAGCCCAACGAAATAGTACTCCAGCTCTCACACAAGGATGTAAACCTGGGCTTCTCCAAGCCTCACAAAGACACTATCCTTTGCCTGAGAAGTGGTATGCCGTTAACCTACCACGACCATTGCCTCTGTCTCCCATCAACAGGCAGAGACATAGCCCAACTCTCCATCAAGATGAAGGAGAAACTAGGCAAATGGGAGTTGAAAGGCTACAAGGTAACCGCTGCCCGAATCCGCTTCATCGTGGCATGGAAGTCAAAGGATGCACCGAGGGATGAGAAGGAATCCGCCATCGTGCTCGCTGATTTGGTGATGGAAAAATAAGGTAAGCTCCTGGAACCTTATCTACAAGCACAACCTATTTATCGGACGAAGCTATTGACACAATGGAGATTAGAAATCTCACCAAACACTTATTTTAAGATATTAGACAGAATTTTATGTTAAAAATTTGGTGATTAGAAAGAAAACTCGTATTTTTGCAACACATATATTAATATTGATAGATATGGAGAAGAAACAAATCATAGAAGCAATGCACAATAGATTGCATGAGATTGATCCTCATGCAAAAGCTATCTTGTTTGGTTCCCGCGCTAGAGGCACAGAACATGAAGGAAGTGATTGGGATGTATTGATTCTTCTAGACAAGCCAAAAGTTACGCTTCAAGATTACGATAAGTATTCTTATCCACTAAGAGAATTAGGCTGGGATATTGATGAAATCATCAACCCTGTACTCTTCTCCCAAAAAGAATGGGAGGAGAACCATTATACCTTATTCAATCATAACGTAAATAAGGAAGGAATTGCAATATGATAAAGGGACAACTTACAGACACTGACAGAACCGAAATTGTAAAATATAGACTAGAAAAAGCATATCGAACATATAATGAAGCTGTCGGTTCTATAAAAAATGGTTATGTCGAAACTGCAGCCAATCGTTTATACTATGCAGCTTACTATGCAGTTTCTGCTTTACTCATTTCTTATAAGTATGAAGCTAGCACTCATAATGGCGTAATCCAAATGTTTGGAAAAGTCTTTTTGAGGAACAACATCATTGACAAAAAGTATGGCAAGACTTTCAATCAGCTTTTCTCCTTACGATTAACTGGCGACTATGAAGATCGTCATATTCTTGATATGGAAACAGAGGTACTTCCATTGGTTGAGCCAGCTAAGGAATTAATAGATTTAGTGTCAGAAATGGCTAAAAAGCAATTAAAAGAATTAACATTATAGAAACATCCTTCAGTAATTTCATTGAACATTCAAAGTATCAAAGAGTTTTGCTGAAGGATGTTTTCAATAACAAACTATTTATTTTGTCTCATTATCCAATGTCCCCAACAATCAGCAATCAACTTGGCCAATGTTTTTATGAATAACGTAAAGAACAATGAACAAATTGCAGTCAGCAAATAGACCCGAACTGACTGAATTCCTGATGTTTCAACAAATTGACAATAAGTCTTCAAGCCTTTAAAAGAAATTTGTGTAACGTTAAAGTTTAATAATGGCAAAATAGGAATGAGGAAGATATCATATAGTATTTCCTCATTTCTATTCCTTTATTTATCATTGTTTGTCTGAATGAACTCAGAAATCATATCTTTTATCGTTCTCTCTGCTCTATCTATTCCAACCAACTCTATCAACCTATTATAATCTTCTATTTCATTGTCTGTAAACGTGACTATTATCTGCCTCTCTTTTCGTCCAGCAATGTGAGTATACTCTTCTGGATATGCCCAAAAACAACTTTTACAAAAGTTCACGTCATGCAAATTCCAATTTGAGCAATGCTCACAAGTCCATGATTTTGCCCGATTAGCTGAAGGACTTAACAACATATAGCAATCTATATCATTCCCTTCATTTTCGCCGCCAATTTCATAAGGTATTCTATGATCCACCTGAAGCAAACCTTCCGGCATTGGCTGTAAATAAACGAAACAAATAGCCCCATATTTTTCTACCAACGCCTTCTTCAAAGCTTTCGAAAGAGCTGTTCTACCAGCTTTTTTAGACACTTTATCATCTAAAAAAACTGGTTTACCAAATTTATATGCCGCTATATTTCGTCCATCCGAACTTTTTACTTTGTATGTCAATAGATTCACCCCTCTCTCACGAACATCTCTTGCGGCACGTGGAGGATGCTCATAGCCATACTTTTCTTTTAAATCCTCTGTTGTTATAAAGCCATATTTCAGGATATGCTGAATTACTATTGAAGGACGTTTATCTGTTATTGCATTTAATTTATCCAGAACTGATTTTGAAAGTTTCATACTACTTCATTAAACAAAAGTTGTTGCTCACTAACTACATAATTTTTCTCGTGTAGATTACGACTCAAATACAAAGCCTCATAAGTCGTCTCTTTTCGTCCAAGTAAAATTGCTTGACTTGACAAACCTGCATTCAATAAAACTTTTCGTAAGCCCAATGTTTCTGGTAAATCTTCGCCATATTGCTTATCACCGCATAAGCCATCATAGCTAATCGCAAAATCTACACCACGAGCATTTAAATCAGCAATAGCCTCGACAAAATCCGAAAAATTAATACCCGAAAAATAACGATTATCACGAGAATTACATACACCTTGATAAGGCGGATCCATATAAACCAAATCTCCAGGCACAGCTTGCTCTAACACTTTTCGATAATCCATTGATGTAAATTCAGCCTTACCCTTCAACATTGCAGAAATCTGATAAATATTTTTCGCTAATGTCAAAGGAGAAGTTCCTTTCCTTCTTTTATCAGGGGATTGATTAAACATCCCTGCGCTGCTATATCTCACAGAACCTTTCACACATCTGGCCAATAAATATAGCATATTAGCAGCCGTTTTATTTCCTTGATTAAACTCTTCTCTAACTTTATAAAAATGTGCAACACTACCTTCATTAAACGACAATTGCTCTTTCCATACTTTTTCATATTCTGCGATTAGTATATCTGGAGTTTCAACTGCCTCTCTCAATATTTCTACCAGAGGTGTATTCAAATCATTTAAATAATATTTCTGTGCTCTATGTTGCTGAGCAACAGCCATTGTTATAGCAGCCATACCCGAAAATGGTTCTATAAGCCGCGCAAAGCATGAGGAAAATACTCAAGAATCTTAGGAGCTAAAATTCGTTTTGAGCCTTGATATTGTACTATGTGAGGAACCGTTTTTGCCATAATGTTCAAATATTACTTTATAAAAAGAAATGGCATTTGCCAAATCCAAGGGCAAAGGTACAATAAAATATTGAAATAACCATACTTTTCATGTTAAAAGTTACGCTATATCATACATTTTCCATCGCTACTAACGCTCACACGGCATCGCTACTACCAATTAACCTCCACTGATAATACCAACAAAGACCAGACACCATTACCCAAAAGGCCGCCCAACACCTAATTGGCGTGTGCACAACACGTGTTGTGCAAGCGCATAACAGCTGATATGCAAGCGCACAACAGCTGTTGTGCGACTGACGGAAGTGACTTTCCCGGCAACATATACTTACTGTTCCAACAACTTATCCTACTTCTTACGACAACTTATAAAGGCTTCTTACGATGCTTATTCCTATTGATAAGCAGTTCTAACCCACATCAATAACACCGCTCATTCGTATCAATCAAACCGCTCATCCATATTAGTGCCATTTTTATTTGGTAATTTAAGAATAAAAGATTACCTTTGTATCGCTAAACAGAAAGAAGAATACGATGGCTATAAAATATGAAATCCATTATCTTCCCAATGCTGGAGGAAATGAAGAGACTCGCCGATTCGCCCATATCTTTGAGCAAACAGCTATGACTGACAAGGAGATGATCAGCCGAATCGCCAGACATAGCTGTCTGGGAGAAGGAGAAGTTTCGTCCGTACTCATGAAACTGCGTGATATCATCGAAGAAGACCTACAGGAGGGAAGACGTATCAACATTCCGGAAATAGGTTATCTCTCGCTCTCAGTAGATCTGGATATGGATGACCTGAAACCCGACAATAAAGTGAGAGCTGAATATGTAAGCGTAAGAGGCATCAAGTTTCGCCCCAATGCAGACCTGCTAAAACAGGTGAAATATAATACCCATTTCGAGAAATCACAATATACTTCCCGCTCCTACCCTTTCTCTGAAGATGCATTGAAGGAGAAAATAAGAGAGTATCTGAAGCATAACCGTTCCATTAACAGAAAAGTACTGGAAGCGGAATTTCATATCCGTAAACAGACAGCACTCAACTGGCTGAAGAAACTGGAAAAATCCGGATTTCTGATAAAAGAAGGTTCCCGGAATGCGCCGGTTTATTTCCTGGCTGAAGAATAGGAGCCCATCGGATGATAGGTCTCATCATGATAGAACTCTCTAGATGACTGCAAGCCATAGCCTCCGCAACCATCTAGGCTTCATTACATTAAATCTATCCCCTAAAGATAAGGTAATATGCCAAATAAAG
>ENA-OQHV01000051-OQHV01000051.1-human-gut-metagenome-genome-assembly--contig:-NODE-51-length-20816-cov-2.069796_pt1 | contig 20816 bp, 14 predicted proteins | sample MGYA00242641_ERZ504732 | MGnify/ENA primary metagenome ERZ504732 (study PRJEB26092, sample SAMD00036222) | human gut metagenome | host: Homo sapiens | study: EMG produced TPA metagenomics assembly of...
GAAGAAGAAGAACAATAAGAACAAGGGACCTCGCCAGCAGGAGGGAGACAACAAGTCGCAGAAGAACGAGAACCGCGCGCAGAATGGCGACAACAAACCTCAGAAGAATGAAGGCAAGTCAAACAACCAGCGCCGCGACAACCGTAATCAGGGCAATCATCCTAAGGGTTACAACCGCCAGCCAAGAAACGACAGACGACCTAACAAGGGAAACAAACCACAGGGTGGAAACAAGCCACAAGGTAACAACACCCCTCAGAATGGCAACGCCCCACAAGGCAATAACGCCCCACAAGAATAAAGAATAGGAGCTAGAAAAAGATGAAAAAGACTGTTTATTTCATCGTTTTGACAGCGATTGTTCACATTCTCTCTGCCTGCAGCGGTTCGACCGTATACGATGAGTATGCCCATACACCGATTGCAGGATGGGAGAAGAACGACACCCTATCATTCGAAGTATCACCTCTACTCGAGCCCGGGCATTACAAACAAAGCCTAGGACTTCGCATTACAGGTGCCTACCCGTTCATGGGACTTACGCTCATCGTAGAACAGACGGTTTATCACCGAAACAGAAAGATACCTGGCGAATGCAAGATAGATACGGTCAACTGCCAGCTGATTGACAACAACGGCGTGAGCAAAGGACAGGGTATCAGCTACTATCAGTATAACTTCCCTATCAACATCTATCAGATGCATCAGGGCGATTCCATACACGTAGCCATCAGACATGATATGAAAAGAGAAATCCTGCCCGGTGTGAGTGACATCGGCATCAAGATTTCAAAGATACAATAAAAAAAGAGTGAACAGATTCATCAACAATCTGTTCACTCTTTTTTTTAACTTCTCACTAAGTTCCTTCCCGCATCAATTCTCAAGAAGATGAAAAGAAGGATGGTGAATCCCCATAACGAACTGCCACCATAACTGAAGAACGGCAGCGGAATACCGATAACCGGTGTTAAACCCAACACCATTCCCACATTAATAAACAGGTGGAAGAGGAATACCGACAGGACACAATAGCCGTAGATACGCCCGAATTTATAAGGTTGCCGCTCAGCCAGATGCATCAACCGCAATATCAAAGCCAGGAAAAGCAGCAGCACGCCTGCCGAACCGAGGAAACCTTCCTCCTCGCCTACCGTACAGAAGATAAAGTCTGTATCCTGCTCAGGCACGAACTTCAGTTTGGTCTGCGTTCCATTGAGGAAACCTTTGCCCTGAAGTCCGCCGGAACCAATGGCAATCTCACTCTGATGCACGTTATATCCCGCACCTGCCAAATCTTCATCCAGTCCCAGCAGTACGTTGATACGCACTCTCTGATGAGGTTCCATCACATGATTCAACACATAATCGGCAGAATAGAAGAAAGCGATACTTCCCAACGAAAAGATTGAGATGAGGAAGTAATTCCGGAACCGGGTTCTCAGTCCCTGATAAACCAGGAATCCGATGAGCATAGCACACAGGAAGAGTTGGATCCACACAATGTCGAACGGAATGACATAGGTAGAAAAGAGCACGAAGAGCAGCGTAATGCCTACCGAATAGGCAAGGATCATCAGTGCCTGTTTCCTATCGCCCGTATAGGAGTTCACCATGCCAGCCGTAAAAATCTGCACCAGCAGAAGCACTACAAACTTACCCACAGAAGTATAGGTATCCCACATCATCACGTTCTCATACTTCACACCCACTACGAAGTAAGCCACCATCGACACGCCGGTAAAGAGAATGGCACCCGGCATTCCTTCGCGGTAAAGCATGAGGAAGAATGAAAGATAAACCAGGGCAGAACCCGTTTCGCGCTGACCTACAATACAGAGCATCGGCAGAACGATAATGCCTACGGCTGCCATGAAATGCTTCAGGTTCTGCATACTGAAACCATAGCTTGACATAAACTTGGCTACCGCCAGAGCCGTAGCAAACTTACCAAACTCAGCCGGTTGCAGTCGGAGCGGTCCCAACACCAGCCAGGAGTGGGAACCCTTGATGCTATGCGGATTGAATATCGTAGCAAAGAGCAAGAGTATCAGGACGCCATAGATGACATACGAGAAGGTATCGTAAAACCGGTCATCAAGCAGCAGGATTACCAATCCCAGTGCTATGGATGTGCCAATCCATATAATCTGCATACCCGAGCGGGCACCCAGACTGAATATCTCGTTGTCACCATAGTTATAGCTGGCTCCACAGACGCTCACCCATCCGAAGATGAGGAGTACCAGATAAATACCTATCGTCCACCAGTCAAGTGAAGCAAGCACACTAGGTTGTTTATTATCGATCATAATCTATAAACTATTAACTGAAAACTATCTACTGCTTAATCCGTAGGCGATTCTACGGGCCTGCATCTCTGCAGCCCTATGCTCAGAATCAGGAGAGTAACTTACCCTTGAGATACTGTTCCATCATCAGACCACCGATAGGCACACCATAGTCAGCACCCCAACCACCATTCTCTACATACACGGCAATGGCAATCTTCGGGTTGTTCATCGGAGCAAAGCCCATGAATACAGAGTGGTCATGGCCACGGTTCTGTGCCGTACCCGTCTTGCCGCAAGGTTCGAAATCGTAGCGGCCGAGCATCTTACAGGTTCCCTTCAGCGCCGAACTTCTCATACCGGCTACCACATAGTCGTAAGCCCGGCGGGAAGCCTTGGTATAATGGCGTCGGGTATAGAGCGTATCAAGCGGTTCGCCCTTTACCTTTCTCACTACATGAGGCACATAATAGTATCCCCTGTTGGCAATGGTAGCACCCAGGTTAGCTATCTGCAACGGCGTGAGGTTAACCTCACCCTGACCGATAGAAATACTGATTACCGTCAGTCCGTTCCATGAACCATTATAAGCCTTATCATAGAACTGTGCATTCGGAATCAGACCGCGTTTCTCGCCAGGCAAGTCGATGCCCAACTTATATCCGAATCCCATGCTCACCATATAATCTTTCCATACGGTCATCGCATTCTGTACGCTGCCATACTTCTTGCGGTTACCTATCATATAGTAAAGACCCCAACAGAAGTAACCGTTACAAGAGGTACTGATGGCATCAACCAGCGCAATAGGCGACGGGTGACCATGACAGCCCACATGCAGACCCTTATAAGAGAAACCATGATTACATGGGAATGCTGTTCCCGGTGTGATGATACCTTCAGTAAGATAGGTCAGCGCCTGGCTGGTCTTAAAGGTAGAACCCGGAGGATACTGACCCTGAATACTACGGTTCAGGAGCGGTTTCCAAGGATTATGCGAGAGCCACTTGTGCATCTTACCGCGGTTTCTACCCACCAGACGTCTTGGATCGTAAGAAGGAGAAGAAACCATAGCCAGCACATCGCCCGTTCTAGGATCGATGGCAACGATACTGCCGATTTTACCCTGGAGCAGACGTTCGCCCAAGGCTTGCAACTTGACATCCAATCCCAGCGTCAAGTCCTTTCCTGCCACAGGCTTCCGGTCGAGTTTACCATTCTGATAGCTACCCTGTATTCTTCCGTGGGCATCTCTCAGCATGATCTTCACACCCTTCTCACCACGCAGCTGCTTCTCATAAAACTTCTCGATACCCAGTTTTCCGATATAGTCACCAGCCTGATAGTAGTCATCATCTTCAATATCGCTTTGCGAAACCTCACCCACATCACCCAGCACATGGGCAGCATAAGGATAGGTATATTCTCTGACGGTACGTTTCTGGACATAGAAACCGGGGAATCGGAACATCTTCTCCTGGAACACACTGAAATCCCGGTCGCTCAACTGTCCCATAAAAAGCTGCTGGGTATAGCGCGAATAGCCCGGATTTTTAGAGCGGTCCTTGATATCGTTCATTCGCTTGATAAAAAACTCTTTCGTGATACCCAGCGAATTACAGAAATCCATCGTATCAAGCCTGCCGCTCTCCTCGTTCATGACCACCATCAGGTCGTAAGACGGCTGATTATATACCAGCAGCTTACCATTACGGTCGTAAATGGCACCACGGGCGGGAAACTCAATATGCTTCAAGAAGGCATTACTGTCGGCATTCTTCTTGTAGTCGTCACTCATAATCTGAAGCGTAAACAGACGAATCATGTAAATGACCACAATAGCTATGGCCACTCCACCGATAACGAATCTACGTTTTTCAAGATTGTAATCCAACATACCTTATTATATATAGCAAACTAAAAATCGTGTTCTATTCTCTCTCATCACTTATCCGGAATCTTACTTTCTGAAACTTTCTGTCGCCATCACCAATATATAAGTGATAACCGTACTTCCGCCTATACATTCCAACCAGTGAACCCAATTAAAGAAATTGAATGTTTCAAGTGTAAAGAACAATAGATTATAAACGAGAATGATGAAGAATACGTACCAGCAATATGCACCTACGCCGATAGAACGCATGGACGGTTCCAGATCGTCGGCGCTGTCACGCGGTACGAAAAGTTCAAACAAATAAGGTTGTAGCAGTCCTACGGCAGTCATCGAAGCTGCTGCAACACCTGGCGTATTGGCAAATACGTCCACACAAAGCCCCATCATAAAGCACCACAATAACACCGCCCATTTAGGATGGTTGCGGCGGAAATGCAGTACCATAATGATATACAGCAAGGGGGTGGCACAATTAAATAGATGAATATGATTAAACACCAATCCCTGTACCAGCACGAGCACCACAAAGGTAGCTAGTCTTTTCACTAAATCTATACTCATTGCTTTTTATATCCTCTTACTATACGTCATTATTGATTATTGTCTCCATTTGTTTCGATGCTATCCTGTGCTGCACGCATAATCTCCAATCGCTCTTTCATGGCGGCATCATCAATTACACATACATCACGCAGACGGGCAAAATCGGTAGAGAGGCGAAGTTGTACGCGATACGACAGGCCATCGGCGGAGTTGAACACGTGCAATATCCTGCCTACTCTCACTCCAGGAGGGAATACAGCAGAATAGCCACTCGTTACCACATAGTCACCCAATTTAAAGTGAGCATGACGTGGCACCTCTTCCAGATAGGCAAGGTCAGACACACCACCCTTCCAGCGCAGATAGCCAAAATAGCCTCTATTCTGAATCATACAACTGATGTTCGACTTCGTGTTCAATACCGGAATCACGATAGCGTAATGTTCTGCCACCAGATACACGATACCCACAACACCCGTACCGCTGATTACACCCATATCCTTGTGGATGCCATCCGCGCTACCCTTGTCAATTGTCATCAGGTTGCCGGGTTTATCGACACTATTCGCCACTACCTTAGCCGGAATCAGACGATAGTTTCTCAGCAATGCAAACTGGTCACGATGGTAGATGCTGCTATCCTTGGTCACGCTCACGAGACTGTCAGAAAGTTTCTGCACCTCCTGTTCGAGATACGCATTGCGCTGTGTCAGTTCCTGATTCACCTTGGTAAGCGAGAAGAATGTTTCCACATTCGCATCCCATTCATACAACTTACCCGTTACGGCATTAGCCGAGGAGAACCAGGCACTGCCCTGATAGCTGTTATACTGAAACAACAGCACCATACTCACCACCTCAAGAATCAGGAAGACAAACCAATGGTTGTATTTCGCTAAAAACTCTAAAAGGTTGCGCATACTTTATTCTTACTATTAGAATAAGTTCTGATTATCTCATCAAGAATGAGAAACGGTCTACATTCTTCAACGCAATACCAGCACCCTTGGCAACACTGTGCAATGGATCTTCTGCAATGTGGAATGGGATATTGATCTTATCCTGCAAACGCTTGTCGAGACCGCGGAGCAAAGCACCACCACCAGAGAGCCAGATACCATTCTTCACGATATCGGCATAGAGCTCAGGAGGTGTGTTCTCCAATGCTGAGAGCACAGCGTTCTCAATCTTTGCCACGGTCTTATCCAGACAGTGAGCAATCTCCTGGTAGCATACAGGCACCTCCATAGGCAACGCTGTAATACGGTTAGGACCATGTACGATGAAGTCCTCTGGAGCCTCATCACCCAGATCGGTCAGAGCTGAACCCACATGAATCTTGATACGCTCAGCCATACGCTCAGAAACCTTCACGTTGTGCTGACGGCTCATATATTCCTGGATATCGGCAGTAAGGTCGTCACCGGCTGTACGGATTGAGTTGTTCGATACGATACCACCCAATGAGATGACAGCGATTTCGGTAGAACCACCACCTATATCAACAATCATATTACCCTCTGGAGCCTCAACATCGATACCGATACCGATAGCGGCTGCCATTGGCTCAAAAATCAAATATACATCACGTCCGTCGGCATGCTCGGCAGAGTCGCGCACAGCACGAAGCTCAACCTCGGTAGAACCAGAAGGTACACCGATAACCATACGGAGTGAAGGAGAGAAGAGACGGCTACCAGTATGAACCATCTTAATCAATCCACGCATCATCTGCTCACAGGCAGTAAAGTCGGCAATCACACCATCACGCAATGGTCTGATAGTACGGATATTATCATGAGTCTTCTCGTACATCATCTTAGCCTTCTCGCCCACAGCAATCATCTTGTCGGTGCGGCGGTCAAGGGCTACAACAGAAGGTTCATCCACTACAATCTTATCATCACTGATAATGATGGTATTGGCTGTACCCAAGTCCATTGCGATTTCCTGAATAAATGAAAAAAATCCCATTTCGTTTCTAAAATCTATATTATTTTAAGCTTAAAATTTTCTTTTTATTTAAGGAGTTAAGGAGTTAAAGGAGCATAGAAGCCACGGCAACAGTCTGTCATATACCGGGGATGGAATCCCCGCAGACACTTGTCCTGACTTCTTCCACTTCTTAACTCCTTAACTACTTTATTTTTCCGAGAGTTTACTTAGCAAACCATGCATGGATTGCAGTATCGTAGTGAGAGCTTACACCGAATGCACGCTCTGCAAACATCTTGCGGTCTCGATATCAGTCTCAGCACCCTTCTTCTTCAGGATATCGAGCAATACGCCGTATTCAGTCTTGCTAGGAACGATCACCACGTCCTTGAAGTTTTTGGCACCTGCACGAATCAAAGAGATACCGCCAATATCGATTTTCTCGATGATATCAGCATCGCTAGCACCGCTAGCTACAGTCTGCTCGAAAGGATACAAGTCTACGATGACGAGATCGATAGAAGGGATTTCGTATTCCTTCATCTGCTCCTGGTCACCCTCGTTGTCACGGCGAGCCAAGATACCTCCAAATATTTTAGGATGAAGAGTCTTTACGCGGCCACCCAAGATAGATGGATAGGTAGTGACCTCCTCAACTTTCTCGCATTCATAACCCAAAGATTCGATAAACTTCTGGGTACCACCAGTACTCAGGAATTTTACACCCTCTTCATTCAACTTGGCGAGCAATTCGTCCAAGCCATCCTTGTGGAAGACAGACACCAACGCTGTCTTGATTTTCTTTGTTTCAGCCATTGAACTTATAAATTATAATTTATGATGGTGCAAAGGTACGAAGATTATTTTGATTACACAACATTTCCCCCCATAAAATAGCATTATTTAAAGGATATTTAAAAGATAATTGAGAGAAATCAAGAAATAAGCAATCTGAGCGAATTCTAATCCTATCATTTCTTCGCGTACTGAACTTTCGCCAGTAAGCCCCACATGTCCTGAAAGGAACCTGGGCCTTCAGCCGTACTCAAACCGCCTTCTTCTGTCATTCTGTCCGGAAATACATCTTATTTCTATCTTTTATCTACCCAAAACAAGACAGATTGTCAGTAAACCATTGATTTTCAACGAATAGGCATAAGTTTCGCTAAAGGATGGGAGGAACGCACCGGGAGGTTTCCGAAGAGGAGATTCCGGAGCTCATCCAAATAACACAAATAAGAATATATAATATAAGAAAGGAGATATTAATATGACATTCGACAAATTTACAATCAAGGCGCAGGAGGCGGTACAGGAAGCCGTAAACATTGCGCAGCGAAATGGTCAGCAAACCATCGAACCGGTACATCTGCTTAGCGGTATTCTTGAAAAGGCTACCGATGTGACCAACTACATCTTTCAGAAGTTGGGCATGAACGGACAGCAAATCGCCATGCTCTTGCGTCAGGAGATGCAACATCTGCCTCGTGTGCAGGGCGGCGGTCAGCCGTACCTCAGCAACGAGACTAACCAGATACTGATGAATGCCGAGGATACCGCCAAGAAAATGGGCGACGAGTTCGTTAGCGTAGAACCTATTCTATTGGCTATCGTACAGGGCAACTCTACTGCTGCACGTATTCTGAAGGATGCTGGTGCAAATGCCAAAGATATGCTCGCTGCCATCCAGGCACTGAGACAGGGACAGAACGTAAAATCACAAAGCGCTGATGATAACTATCAGAGTTTGGAGAAATATGCGAAAAACCTTGTAGAACAGGCAAGAAGCGGCAAGCTGGACCCAGTTATCGGACGTGATGAGGAAATAAGAAGAGTACTCCAGATTCTGTCACGAAGAACCAAGAACAACCCTATTCTGATAGGTGAACCTGGTACAGGTAAGACCGCTATCGTAGAAGGTCTTGCCGAGCGTATCGTACGTGGCGATGTACCGGAGAATCTGAAGAACAAGCAACTCTATTCTCTCGATATGGGTGCGCTGGTAGCCGGTGCCAAATATAAGGGTGAGTTCGAGGAGCGTCTGAAGAGCGTCATAAAAGAGGTAACCAACGCCAACGGCCAGATTATCCTCTTCATCGATGAGATTCACACGCTGGTAGGTGCTGGCGGTGGCGAGGGTGCCATGGATGCTGCCAACATTCTGAAGCCAGCCCTGGCTCGTGGTGAACTGAGAGCCATCGGTGCTACTACCCTCAACGAGTACCAGAAGTACTTCGAGAAGGATAAGGCGCTGGAACGCCGTTTCCAGACCGTCATGGTCAATGAGCCTGACGAGATAGACGCCATCAGTATCCTCCGTGGTATCAAGGAGCGCTACGAGAACCATCATAAGGTACGTATTCAGGATGATGCCTGCATCGCAGCCGTCAAGTTATCAGAGAGATACATCTCTGATAGATTCCTCCCTGACAAGGCTATCGACCTGATGGATGAGGCAGCAGCCAAACTGAGAATGGAGCGTGACTCTGTACCAGAAGAACTGGATGAGATTACCCGCCACTTGAAGCAGTTGGAGATTGAGCGTGAGGCCATCAAGCGCGAGAATGACCAGCCTAAGATTCAGCAGCTGGATAAGGAAATTGCAGAATTGAAGGATCAGGAGCATGACTTCCGTGCTAAATGGGAAGGCGAAAAAGCGCTCGTCAACAAGATTCAGCAGGATAAGCAGGAGATAGAAAACCTGAAGTTTGAGGCTGAACGCATGGAGCGCGAAGGCAATTACGAACGCGTAGCTGAAATCCGCTACTCAAACCTGAAGGCGCTCGAGGATGACATCAAGAAGATTCAGGAGCAGCTGAAGAGTACACAGGGTGGCGCAGCGATGGTCAGAGAGGAGGTTACTGCTGATGATATCGCTGAGGTTGTAAGCCGCTGGACCGGAATACCAGTAAGCCGTATGATGCAGAGCGAGCGTGAGAAACTGCTCCATCTGGAGGAAGAACTCCACAAGAGAGTCATCGGACAGGACGAGGCTATCACCGCTGTAAGTGATGCCGTTCGCCGCAGCCGTGCCGGTTTGCAGGATCCTAAGCGTCCTATCGCCAGCTTTATCTTCCTCGGTACTACCGGTGTAGGTAAGACGGAACTTGCCAAGGCGCTGGCTGAGTATCTGTTCAATGACGAGTCGATGATGACCCGAATTGATATGAGTGAATATCAGGAGAAGTTTAGCGTAACCCGTCTGATCGGTGCGCCTCCAGGGTATGTAGGCTACGATGAAGGTGGTCAGTTGACTGAGGCTGTACGCCGCAAACCATATAGTGTGGTTCTCTTCGATGAGATAGAGAAGGCGCATCCTGACGTATTCAATACCCTGTTGCAGGTATTGGACGATGGTCGGTTGACTGACAACAAGGGTCGTGTAGTCAACTTCAAGAACACCATCATCATCATGACTTCCAACGCAAGCCGTGAGATGTTGCGCAAGACCTTCCGTCCTGAGTTCCTGAACCGTATTGATGATATCATTACCTTCAAGCCGTTGACCCAGGAGCAGATTGCCGAGGTTGTAGAACTTCAGATGAAGCGAGTAAAGAAGATGTTGGAGCCTCAGGGCTTTGAACTTCGCTGGACTCCTGCAGCTATCCAGTATCTGGCAAAGGTAGGATACGACCCTGAGTTTGGTGCCCGTCCTGTAAAACGCGCTATCCAGGATTATGTCTTGAACGACTTGAGTAAGAAGATTCTTGCAGAAGAGGTTAGCAGAGAGAAGCCAATTACCATCGATCATACAGATGCAGATGGATTGGTCTTCAAGAACCAATAATTCCAGCAGATAATCTATCCGCAGGATACAGGTTTTAATCATAAAGATAATGGGTGACAGATATCAAATCTGCCACCCATTTTTTATTTTACAGAACTTTAGCAAGTTATTTCTGTTTTATATCAAACTGATAAGATCCAGAGGCGAGCTCCAAATGATGGAGTTCCTTATCAGCACTTACGTATCTGACTCCCGATGCCTTTTTCAATGGCTTACCATTCTCTGAAATGAAAGAGACAGCAGGGGCAGGCAAGTAGAGAGAGGCTGTCGTATTGGCAGGAACCGTAAACTCATAACGGATACCGGAATCAGTATATTGCCAACGGCTGCTGATTCTGCCATACATTGAATCGTAATAACCCTCAGCATGAGTAATGCCACGCGTAGGGTCAACCTCCGGCTTCAGGATGAAATGCTTGAAACCAGGCGATTTCTCATCACGGCAGATACCGAGAGAGTAATTGTACATCCACGATGCTACAGCTCCAAAAGAATAGTGATTGAACGAATTCATACTGTTGTTCTCACCAAATCCATCCTTTACTGTATAAGAGTTCAAACGCTCCCAAATCGTCGTGGCTCCATTCTTTACAGGATAAAGCCAGGAAGGATAACCCTCGTACTGCAGCAAACGGTAAGCCTCCTCGGACATACCATTATCCGAAAGTGCCTTACTTATCCAAGCGGTACCGATAAAACCCGTCAGGAGCGAATAAGCAGGATAACCGGCCATCGGAGTCTTGATGGCTGCAGCGAGATGAGCCGCCATCTTCTTCTGTAAGTCACCATCTACCACATGGAATGCCAAAGGAAGAGCATAAGATGTCTGGGTATCAATCAACTGTCCCTTGCGCTCAGCATCATACCACGAACAGATGGTCTTACCTGTAGCCTCATCAACGAATGTTTCCTGAAGAAAGCCCTGCGCTCGTTCGCCAACCGGGTCAGCCATGCCGCATCCTCAGTCTTGCCCAAAGCCTTTGCCATCTGAGAAAGAATATCCAGATCGAATATGAAATAACATTCCCATACGAGCGACTTATCATCTTTTTCATAAGACGGACTGAGCCAATCGCCCAAATCGCCCCACTGATGATGCTGTACGATAAGTCCTGTTTTCTTATCCACATACTCATCCAGCACAAACTGGATATAGCGTTTCATCGATGCGTAATGTTCAGCCAACATAGCCTTGTCGCCATATTGCTGGTAGAGCTCCCAAGGCAAGGTTACACCGGCACTTGCCCATAACAAGCCACCGAAGCCACAATTGGTTGGAGCTACATCTGGATACTGTCCCTTAGCACTCTGCAAATCACGGACAGAGATAAGATAGCGGCGCAAGAACTGGGAAGCATCGGTAATATATGTAGCAGAACGCCCGAATACGGAAATATCACCCATCCAACCAGACGTCATTACGCTGAGGACAATCGGTTGGAACAGACATGAAATTAGAACGCGTAGACCATACCGAATTGAGCCACAAGCGGTTGATATCAGAACGGGAGGTAGAATATTGCGAAGCCTGCTCATTCATCGAACTCACTACGATCGCCTTTATCTGGTCTGGCGCTACCGGAGCATCAACACCCGTAATCTCAAGATATCTGAATCCATGAAGGGTATATCTAGGCGAGAAAGTCTCTTCACCTCCCCTGGCTACATAAACATCCTGCGAAGTTGCCACACGCAGATTCTCGGTCATGATCATGCCTACATGATCCTGATAGGCTGGCAAATCAGGATATTTGATTTCGGCTGTACGGATCTTTACTTCCGTGCCAGGTTTCAAACCTGAGAAATGTACCAGCGGAACACCCGCCATATTCTGTCCGAGATCATAGACATAAACACCCTTGCGCGGTTCTACACAATTGAGAGCCGTCAGGGTATCAACAGGCATGATTGCCTCTGCCATATCAGGAAGAAGCTGGAAATCCTCAGAAGTCTTGAAATCTGATTTCTTCACTTCTACAGCAGTCTGCCAATTTCTGTCATCGAAATGAGGCATCGCCCATCCTTTGCAGTCTTGTTCCTTGCGTGCATCATATACCTCACCCATAAAGAAACTGCCATATCTTACAGCGCCATCATCATAGCTTTTCCAGGTTGCAGGATCGGTAACGATGGTTTGCTGTGAACCATCCTCGTAGGTTATCTGCAACTTTGCCATTAACGACTGCCTGTCGCCATAGAAATTCCAATTTCCGGTTACATAGGTGGCACCACCACTCCACCATCCTTCGGAAAGGACGGCTCCGATAGCATGCTCACCCGACTGCTGAAGCAAAGAAGTTACATCGAAGGTCTGGTAAGTATGAGTATGGTTATACTCTGTAGTACCAGGGTTGAAATAAGCTTTACTTACTGCCTTACCATCTATATAGATGTCGTAGATTCCGCGGGCAGTAGCATAAAGACGGGCTTTTCTGACTTTTTTGCCGGAGGTAGCAAACTCTGTACGAAGCATAGGCGCAGTATTCTCCTTAAAGGCAAAGATGCCAAGCGCACCCTCTTTCTTTCCATCTACAGAGAGCTGATTGGCAGAGAGTTGGTTGGCAGAGAACTGGTTGGCAGAGAACTGGCTGGCAGAGAGTTGCTGTAAAGGAGCAGCTACCACATTCTGAGGCGATTTAAAGTTTCTTACCTCAATATGACTGAAAGTAGCCTTCTGACCTTTAGCCACGTAATATCCCCAATCGACTAGCATCGGATAGGCAATATAGTTATTACCCTGTTCTCCGGTAGGATTCAGAATCAGACTTCCTACAGAATGCTGTTTGCCATCAGTATCGATTTCTACCTTTTCACCAACAATTTCCTTTCCATCCAGGAAGAGAGTAGCCGCACCGGTATCCATCGAAATATCTATCTGATGGGCAGCATACTGGTTCTGCCTGTTGATAACCGCAGTAGGAATATCGTAGGAAACCAAAGATGCGGCATCCGTCTCGCCAACCTTGTAGCCCCGACGATAGAAATTGATACGGGCAGGCTTCGACTTTCTGAGAGGCGCAATATCAAGTTCTACGCGGATATAAGAAGAATCCTTCGCATTGGATACCCCTAAGAGATTCTTATTGCGATCCATCAGTCGGGGATCGTTGGCACCGAAGATGAAGGAAGCTGCTGTTGACTTCGATTTCTTATCGAGTTGCAGTTCGTAATGAAGTCGGAAGGTTGGGAAATAAGGGGCATAGAACATCACGGGAGCATTGCCTCTTCCTATCCATTTAGCACCTTCCCAAGCCAGATATGTTCCTTTTCCGGCTGTCGCGACAGGATGGTTATAGTCTGTACCCAGCACCAAGGCTGTTTCAAAAGCAGAAGAAGCCTGCAGCTCTTCGTTTTTCTGATTCCAGACTGTAAGATGCCACTGGTAGCGGGTAGAAGGGCGAAGCGATTCGCCAGCATACTGTATGCCTAGCGATTCGGTACTTTTCACCTTACCCGTATTCCAGACTTCCTTACCCGTTTCATCAATAACAGATATCCGGTAAGCACTCTGCAGATTTCCTCTACTTTTGTCATCAACCTCCATCTGCCAGGCAAACCGAGGATGCATGACACCTACTGCCAGTGGAGTATTCCGATATTCCACTTTCAGATTCTTCAGCCATATGGCTGCATGTAATCCAGATGGCAGCATCATACTGACCATCCATATTCCGATAAATTTCATACGTTTTTTACTTTGAACCTTGAACTTTCTAATTAGCAAAGACAGCTGTTTTTATTTTTCACTTCATCCCTACTCCTTTATTTTCCCTGCCTTCTTCACAATTTCATCAGCCACCTGCGGACCATTATTCTGCCAGACATTATTAGGACCGCAGGCGTTTTTCAGGAATTTCTCTTCTGGCGTCCAGTTATCTTTCAGGAGAATATTAGAAGAACCCTCATCAGTATAGAGATAGAAATAATGATGAGGATCGTGTACGTAGGAAGGATGGAAGATATCCCGCACTACATTCTCTGAAATAACCGTGTTTGGCTGGTTGCCAAGTGTATAGATGCCAGCGCAATCGTACATATGGGCAGCATAGCGCTCGATAAGATTGGCATGAATGCGATTATCATGCATCACAACCAAATCGCGATTCCAACCCCATCCCATACTGATAGCCGAATAACTGACATCATGAATATAATTATGTTCGATGTTCATGCGGCTGACGTAACCCAAAGCGATAGCACAGGTACCCCACTCCTCGTTTGTAACATCAGAGAACTCGCAGTTCCTGACATGCAGTCCACTGCACACCTCACGCAAATCCTGCGGACGATAAGGCAGATGCGTCTCCAGACCGGCAGGCGAAAAGCTGCCACATACCAATCCATTCATCGCTATATCTTCGAAGGTGCTGCTAAGTACTGCTCCATCCCGGCAACCCTCAACAAAATCGAGACCATCGCCACCCAGATGTCCAAAAGAGCATGAATCGAAAACCGCTCTGCTTGCATAGCGCAATTCAACAGCAGCAGCGGGTCTGCCAAGCCAATCCTGATTATCTAGTTTATGGTTGTTCACACGGTCGATACTAGGGCGCAGTTTGTAACCTTCGGTAATGAACATTCCCGCCTGCAAAGGTACATGTCCCTTGTAAGAAGGGCGGTTCCATGTTGTAACTTCAAAGTTTACATTTCTGAAAGTAACAGCATCCACCATTTTTTCTCTGGTTCCCTCGAATTTCACCAACGTTTTCAAAGCCGGCGCCGCAACATCCATACGCTCCCCTTTCCTAGGCATATAATACAGTTTATGCGTACGGATATCATGATACCATTCGCCCGGTTTATCCAGAAGAGGCAGCGCATTCGAGATAAAGAAAGGAGAATTGTGCTCACAATTATACATAGGTGAAGGCCAAGGACGTTCAAACTGAATCTTAGCCTCAGGATCGTGGAAAGATATGGCAGCAGAATCGCCCTGAATACGGATGTTTCTGATGCGCAGATAACTTACCTCCCACATCTGATGCAGCGTCATCTCTGCATATCTTGCATCCGGTCGGATGATGCTGTTACCCGCCTTATCCTTAGCACCCGTCAGAAGCTGACGAACAGCAGAAGCCGGAACCCAGATGACGCGTTTCTTCTTGTCTCCCCATCTGATGCGCGGCATCTGATTGAAATCACTCACGCCACGTGCCCTATCAGCCCGCGAGTGATTCACCCAGAGATGTCGGAAATTCATAGGACATCCATTGAAATCAGGCACATCAGCCACCAAATATCTGCCCTGTTTCTTCCATCCGGTAACAGGTACGGCTCCTGTAAGTACCGTACCTGCCGAATGCTTTACCGAAGGCGTTCCCTCAAAACAGAGATGACTGTCTTCCGGACGGAGCACCAGAGGTTCATAGAGTCGGTATTGCCCCGCCTGCATTTTAACTACTACCGAATCTGCCTGTCCCAATCTTCTCATCTCGCGAGCCTTGCGAACCGCATCAGCGAGAGAAGAATCTGGTGATACTTGCACATAGCCTATCTTCTTATTTTCTGCAGAGAGAGCGAGGCTGAAGCCCAGCATTCCCAGCAATAGGATTCTTCTTAATTTCATAACTAAAAAAAATTATTTTCTAACTGAAAGCCAAACCGACATTTCCACATCACTACCCCGATTATCCCAGGCATAATAAGGAATGAGCGTAACATTTACTTTTTTCTGGGCAGGAGCAAGTGTACGGTAAAGCTGGTTCTTCTGCCAGGATGCTGCAGTTCCCTTTTCAGCAAGCAGCGCCTCCCCCTGAAGCGCAACAAACTCGTGACCGTCGATCGTCTTTTTTACTTCAGTCCATTGGATATCAGCAGGAATCACGATATCATTCACGCTTACCCTACCATACTTATCTTTGCAGGAAGCAGGAACAGAAGAAGCATCGATATCCACATTTTCCAAACAATAGACAATAGGTCCGCGCATCACGGCTATCTGGTTCTTATTCTCTTCAACCAAAGGGTTAGCCTCCACCAGACGAGGTTTCATATCAAATGTTCGTTCTACGAGGGTTCCCTTCTTCCAACCAGTCTGTCTGCCTTTTGAATCAGTAGCAGAAATCGCCTCATATCTACCCTCTCCCGGCACGCGGAGCATCAAGGTTCTGATATTCTTAGCCTTGTTGATGCGAATGGAAACCTTGCCATCATAAGGATAACCTGAAGTCATCTCCATATCAACATCCTTTGTTTTCAGATGATTATCACCATACATGTTCACCCACAAAGTATCCCCTTTCACGGCATAAGCATACTCCTGCGCTTCGCAAAGTGCACGAAGGGTGTTAGGTGGACAGCAGAAGCAACTGATATACTTCTGGCGGGTTTTCGGCCAGCGCATCACATAAGGGAAATCGCCCGTACGGCGCAGGGCCTGAGTATAGAAATATCGGGTACCATCGAGCGAAATGCCCGGCAAGACTCCATTCAGGAGTTCGTTTTCTACCATATCCATATAGCGGGCATCAGCTGTGGTTTCGAGCATACGCCAGGATAAGAAGATATTACCAATCTGCGCACAGGTTTCATTATGCGAAGTCTCGTTTGGCAACTGATATGCTCTGCCGTATGCCTGGTGAATCTGCTGAATGCTAGGCTGATCGTAAGTGGTTCCATCAGGTGACACACCATCATAGAGGGCACCGCATCCACCTGTGATATAAATCTTGCGATAGGTGATATCATCCCAGATACTGGACAGATTCTTCATGAGTTGCTTCTCGCCTGTTTCGGCATAGAGATCAGCTACACCCGCATAGAGATAGTTGGCTCTCACCGCATGCCCCATCGCCTCATATTGCTCACGGAAAGGATGGCGATCCTGATTGTGATCTTCACCATTCTTCACTTCATCACGAATGGCTATCAATCCTTCTGCCAGTTCCAGATAACGCTTGTCACCGGTAGCACGGTACATCTCAGAAGCTGCCATATAATGAGAAGGACAGATTGCATTGCGCGCCAACTCATCGCGCTGGTTCTTCAGAAAATCATAGAGAAAATCGGCTGCCTTGAGTGCACAGTTGAAGAGTGTCTTCTTGCCTGTGGCACGCCAATGTACGATACCGGCAGTCATCAGATGTCCAGATTATAGGTTTCGAAGTTGAGACGGCTGGCAAAGGCTCCTTTCTCATCTTTTCCTCCTACTGTGATACCGATTTCGGCTTCATCTTTCCGGTCTTTGAGAGCATGCGTATCGATGCCCTTATGGCGCTCATCTATCACCACAGGGGTATGGATATAACCATCGGCACGCTGTGCCTTAGCTACTTCGGCAATAAAGCGATCCATCAGGCATCTAGTTTCTGATCATGGGTTACTGCATAAACCGAAGCACATGCCTCAAGCCATTTATACATATCGCCATCATGAAAAGGAGGTCCCCAATGTTCGCCTTCAGCATCGCCCGCCGCAATCTCGAAATTACGGAAGCCGTGCGATACCTCGGGTGTATCCCAGGTTTTCCACATATCCCAAAGCGAGGTTTCTGAAAAGACCTTGAATCGGCCACCCCAAAAACCGCCTGTCCAACGGGTACTTCCCAAAGGCATATTTACCATTCGGGCTTCCTTGCTGTGGCTCATATCTACCAGTCCATTGTGCTGTGCCATGACTGGGGAGGTAAAGGCAGAAAAAGCAAGAAGACCTGCCATCATCCACTTTCTGCTGTAGTTTGCTGTCATCATTATTGTTATTCGTTTAGTTTTTAATTTAGTTTTAAGACGAAAAAAGGGATGATTTTGTAATCACCCCTTTTTATTTATTATGTATTGTTTCTGCGGATTCATTACCGGCGATGAACAGCATTCTAATTGATGATAATACCGCCATTTGGCTGAATCACAACCTTTGCCTTACCATTCTTGCCTACTTTCAAGGTCTTCTTTACCGAAGTGTAGAACTTCTCACCCTGTTTCTTTGGCTGGTCGGTAAGATATTCCACAGTCTTGCCAGCGAACATAGGCAGATTGAGGGTCAGGGTGAGCGGCTTGTCTGTAGCATTCAAACCACCGACAATCCATTTTCCGTTATTGATTGCTGCACCAGAGCCGTTCTCTTGAGACGCCTTACGGGCTACAACCGCATACTTCGTAGGATATCCTGCGATAAACTTCACATCGTCCCATGCTGTAGGCAAGCCCTTCAACCAGTCCAATTCCCATTGAGGAACATCCTGAAGATTGTTAGGATAGAGACAAACACAGTTTACGCTGCTCTGATTGGTGATAGCGGTTGCCATCTCGAAGACATCACTTGTATAGCGCTGATGGCGGCTCTTGTTATCTCTTGAAAGATATTTGTTCATCATCACGCCACCCCAGTCGAAGCTGGCTACAGCATTTCTTGAGAACGGATGCATCGTCATCTCGAAAGCCTCCTTTTTGGCATGATAATCGGTGAAATATACATTCTCTGAAGCCAATGCTGCCTCGCTGGAAACATAGTTAGGATACATGCGCTCCCAACCTCTAGGCATGGTACAACCGTGGAAGATCACCTCCAGACCATAATCGTTGGCATCGCTCAGAATATCTTCGTAGAGTTTCATCGTCTCCTGCTTGTCACCACCGAAGAAATCAACTTTGATTCCCACAATACCTATCTTCTTCATCCAAGCCATCTCCTTCTTGCGGACGATGGAATTGTTCATAATCTGACGTGGAGTCTGTGGAGCATCATTCTCGAAACCATTCGAATTATACCAGAGCATCAGACTAACCTGCTTGCTCTTGGCATACTGAGCCAATTTCTCAATCTTGTCACGACCGATGCGCTGGTCCCACCAGTTGTCTACGAGGATAGCCTCATAGCCCTGAGCCGCAGCAACATCTATCATCTTCACCTGGTCATCATAGTTGATACTCTCATCCTGCCAGATCAGCCAGCTCCAGGTATAGCGTGAAGGCTTATACTGCTGAGTTGGCTCATACAGAGGTTCTACCACATCGTAAGGATGGTAGTTTCTACTATAGGAGCCAATGTGGTGCCAACGGTGATGGTACGCCATGGTGTTTCGCCCGGCAAAGGTATACCGGCATATTCTGAACCGATTCCGTTGTTTTCACCTTTCTGAGGGAAAGCTACCGTATATCCCTTCGCTGCATCATAATCAGAAAGTCTGCTGGCTGGATATGCACTCGATACTCCTGTTTCGCTGACCAATGCCCAACCGTCATTACCCACCTTGAAGAGACAAGGGAAGGTATAGCCCACACCAAACTGCGACTTCTTTGTCATCGGAGCATTCGGAGTATATTCTTCTTCGTAAGATGGTTTGGTTCGTTCCCAACCAGTCATCGGACCGATTTGAGGGCAGAGGAAAGTGGTGGTCTGCTCAGGGAAATTGAAACCGCTCACCTCATTATATATAATCACCGACTTAGGGTTATTCTTCTTCGGACGGATCATCTCATATTTGTAGGCAACATCGTTGTTGCTTACATGGAGATGCAAGGTCATGGAATCCTTCTTGGCATTGAGGAATCCGATGGTAGCCTCATAAACATCCTTTTCGATGTGGCTTTTCTTGATACGGGTCATGTCGTAAGAAAGATGCTTCTCTGTTCCTTTCATCGCACCCATGGTAAGATGCTGGGAGAAGTCGCCATAGTTGGCTACCAGTCCCAAGGCAGAAGGTTTAAGCATCTGCTTGCCATTCAGCTCTACCGAATAGAAAGCCTTTCCGTCTACACATTCCACCTTGACCGCCAATCTGCCGTCAGGTGAACTTACTTTATAATTGTTGGCTTTCGCACAAACCGTGCCGAGCAACAAAAATACTAGCAATACAAACTTTTTGCTTCATTTTCATTTTATTGTTAGGTTGATTTATAATCTTCTCTATGATGCTACAGCAGTATAGCCGGCATACTACTCCAGTTACTGCTGCATACAACAAAACCGCATGCAAAGATAAGTTATTTTGCAGAGAAAAGAGTATACTTTTTGTTCAAAAAGCATCCATTTTCGTAAAATCTAACGAAAAAGAGACAAAAACGAGGAAAAATAAATGGTAAGAAAAGCCTTTAGATGAGAAGAAAACAAAAAGCCCCGACATCGCGTCGAGGACTTTGAAGTTTTTGAATGTTTCAGCAGTTTGTGTTTTTTATGTAGTTATGATTTTATCGTTTTTGAAAATCAATTCTTTTTCTGGGTGCAAAATTAAGACAAATATTGATATAAATCAAATAAATCTCGATTTTTTATGCAAAAAACCACGTAAACGTTTACAATTTTGCGCATCAAAAAGACCATTTGTGAGCTGTTGTGGCTAAAATACAGCTATGCATTTTGTGTCTTTTGAATATTTTCTGCCACATTAATAAAAAAGTTAAAATATTGATGCTATATTTTGTTTTCT
>ENA-OQHV01000056-OQHV01000056.1-human-gut-metagenome-genome-assembly--contig:-NODE-56-length-19690-cov-1.927465_pt1 | contig 19690 bp, 16 predicted proteins | sample MGYA00242641_ERZ504732 | MGnify/ENA primary metagenome ERZ504732 (study PRJEB26092, sample SAMD00036222) | human gut metagenome | host: Homo sapiens | study: EMG produced TPA metagenomics assembly of...
CAATTGCTCGATCAAATCCGTTGTCTTGCGTTTGTATCGTTTAATGTTCTTTGCATCACGGTGTATGATGATATAGGAAATGACCAACAGCAAAAGAACAAATCCCATCAAGCCGCCTATCTGCATAAATGATTTTTTACGCATGGCTGTTATCTCGCTTTCTCTATTTTGTAAATCAGATTGTACCTTCTTTTCGATTTGGCAAATCAATCCTTGCAGTTGTCTGTTAAGTTCTGCATTACGGGCAGCAAGACTATCGGCTTGTTCTGACAATCGACGGCTCTGCGCTTTCTGTTCGTTGACCATGTTTCTATTGGATGAACGGAGCGTAGTTGTTGTTGTCGTTGGCTTCGTTCCCTCTTTTTTGCCGAAGATGCTCAAGAAACCTTTTCGTTTTGGCTTTTTTGGACTGTTCCTGCACACTTTTCTGCACAATAACCGGAATTTGATTGGCTATCTTCTTGTTAATAGATTGTTGTTCATCCATTAACCGGACTATCTGGAACATCTGTCGTTCCTTATCCTCTAAAAGACTGCGCACACTATCGATGCGCTCTGCTGGATAGGTGACCTTGAAACGGCAGAGCATACTGTCCATTGCCATACGCCGTGCATGGTAATGCTCGATATCTTTATCGTTCCATTCCAGTATCGTTTCACCCAATAGAGAAAATTTTATCATTTGAATATTGATATTGTTTATTTCTTTTCGGAGCTCGTCTATTTTTTTATTGCCAAGTTCTAATGCTTCTATCTCCTGCCATTCATAGAGGCTATTATATGCCATACATCCGATAAGAATGGAGATAAGTATATATCCCAACCGTATTGCCTTATAGAAATTTCCTGACCGCTCCATTATTTTAATGACATTGATTTTTGGAACATGAATAAAAGTTTATCTTTTTCGTTCATGCGGATATTATCAGAATAACCGTCTTTTGTTATTTGATACCCACATGGCTTAACCATAAAAATGCCTAAGCCCTTAGTGTACGAACTTACTTCTGAGGCATAGTCTTTACTTGTATTTAATGGAACTTTCCCTTTAATATGACACCACTCATTATTACAACTGATGTCTTCAATCTCAGACATCAGTTTTTGCAAATCTGTAATAGCTTTGGAACTCGCTACTTGGGGTATCTGCAACTCAAAACAGAGCATCGGTTCGAGAATGTCCACACCTGACTGTTGCAAAGCCAGCCTGAAGACATAAGGGGTCAGCTGTCTGAAATCAGCAGGTGTACTTACCGGGCTATAATACTCGGCTTGAGTAAAAGTTACTTTCAGATCTGTCACTTCCCATCCATGTAAACCAGATTGGCAAGACATACGAATCCCTTCAAAAACGGCATTTTGAAAAGAATGGTTCAGATAACCATAGGAGATGTCACTTTCGATTTGCAACCCTGCCCCTAACGGTAAGGGTTCAAGAGTCAGCCCTATTGTGGCCCAGTAAGGGTTGGGTGGTACTTCGATCTGAATAATCTTATTGACCTTTTTTATAGGTCGTTCTTTGTAGATAGTCTTGATCTCATCAAAATGGACCTTTACGGAAAATCGTTCTTCCAGCAATGTCTGTATGATTTCCTTTTGGGTCAAACCATATAACGAGATTTCCAATTCATCACTATATGAGTTTATGGAAAAGGACAAAGACGGGTCTTCAATCCACAATGTATTCAGAGCGGATATCACCTTGCTTCTCTCTTCGGGCTTATTTGGCCGGACGGAGGATTTGAGAGCGGGATGCTGATGAGATAATCCTTGAATCAAACAAGGCTCAGCACCTAAATAATCTCCGATTCGAAAATCTTCCATATCCTCTACAATCGCGATATCATTGGCACCCACTTCATCAACATTTATCTCTCTGCCCTGATAAATAGTCTTTAGATTTTTAATCTTGATGAATTTTTCCGAATCGTTGATTCTTACAACGTCTCGAAGTCTCAGACTTCCGTCAATTATTTTAAGAAAACTTCTTTTATGCCCTTTGGGGTCATGCTCTATCTTATAGAGATAAGCTGAAAGTCTGTTTGAGACTGATGCCGGAGGAAGTATAAAAGAAGAAATGGCGTCCAACAACTCATTGATACCGATATTGAACATTGCTGATCCATGTAGCACCGGATAGACTTTGGCTTTTGCCACAAGAGCGATTATCGTATTCCAATAATCAGCCGGTGAAATTTCGCTATCCGCCAAATATCGTTCTAATATATCGTCGTCATGGTTGCATACAAATTCTTTGTATTCTTCCTTTATATATGTTTGGGAGCAAACTGGATAAACCGATCCATCGACAACAGTTTGCATACACAGGACATCTTGCGACAGATTTGTTTTTATATCCAGATACAAACGCTCCAAATTCACACCGGCACGGTCAATCTTATTGATAAATATAATTGTCGGGATTTGCAGCTTTTGTAAAGTACTGAACAGCAACTTTGTCTGCGCTTGTATGCCTTCCTTTGCGGATAAGATGAGGACTGCTCCATCAAGCATTTTGAATGTCCGCTCCACTTCCGCAATAAAATCCATGTGTCCCGGAGTGTCAATGATATTGCATTTCACTCCATTCCAGATAATAGATGTCGTAGAAGCCCGGACAGTAATTCCTCTACGTTTCTCTATATCCATAGAGTCCGTTATGGTGTCACCATTATCCACACGGCCGCACTTTTCCGTTGCTCCACTGGCAAACAGCAGATTCTCGGTTACGGAAGTTTTTCCTGCATCAATGTGAGCAAGAATTCCTAAATTTATAATATTCATTTGGATTAAGCAATAATATACTACATTAGATGCGTTGTCGAAACGCACCTTTTAATACCTCCTCGTAGCATGTGAGAACTACAGGATTACTAACTCGTATTAATATGTATATTATTACTGCCGCATAACGATTACAAAATTACACAAAAAAATATATCTAACAAAAGTGGGAGGATTTTTTAACTTTTTACCATAGACATTTTATTAGGGAAGCGTAGGTTCAACTGGCAAGTACAAATAAGTAGAAATGTTTGAACAACACCGTTTTAGGAAGTTGAAAAATCAAGTTTCTCTCTCGGTATAGCGTTTATTTTGGCCAATATCTTCTTTAGTTTAGCATTTGTGTATTTCCCATTCGTGTTCTATTTAGCTCCTTATTATGAGTATGTAGCAAGTTACTTATCAAATTCAGCCTCTTTGAGGGTCAAATATGGTTTTGCAAATGGTGACTGACAAGACATAAACAAGGTCAGCAGGAATTTTTTACATAAATGGACATGAATGTATATAACCTAAAATAAGAATAAATTTTAATAAGGGCTGCCCAAAAAGAAAAAAATGCAGTTGCCATCCTATAGATACTTGCAGAAAGGATAAAATTTACTTTTAGACCTTTTGGGATAGCCCTTATTAATACTTCAGATAAAATTCCTTAGGTTATATTTTCAATCCTTTGGACCGGGTTTCCTCCTTGGCATACAGTCCCGGACGCCCGATTATGACATGGTTGGCAACGATACTATCCGCCGGACTGCGTATCTGCGGCGGTGCATTTTCGGGATATTGCGCCTGCCTGTTCCTCACATCTTCCGCTTCCGGCTTGAGCTGTTGCCCTTCATTCTCCTTTTCTGCGACTTCGGGCGTGGGTGGCGCAAGCTCCAGCTGAATTTTTCGGTCAAGGGCGGCAAGTTCGGACTTCAACTGCTTCAGCTCGTCCTCCTTCTTCCACACCTTACCCGCTATCTCCTGTAACTGCGGTATCTCCATCTCCAGCACCTCGTTCTTCGCCTTGTACTGGTCGATGATGGAGGGTATCCTCTCCATCGCGTTGAGGAAGTTGCGGGCGGCGGCCAACGGGTCAGCCATCGCCAGATGCCCGTTGTTGTAGGTGTACTTGTAGTTCCCCTCGACCACGAAGCGGTTGTCGGTGAACTCCAATCCCTCTTTGAGTATCCTTTCGCTCACCACCTTTATCGGAAAACCGTAAAGTTCACCGACCTGCGTGTACAACCCTCCGGTCGTGGCATTCTTGGCTATCTCCTGCAAACGCTTTCCGATGACCTTCTCATCGGCGGAATCCACTCCGTCCACCTTTATTATATTAAGGCGGTTGCCCTCCTTGTCGGTCTGCACCACCGACAGGAAGCGGTTCCAGTCCTCCGTCATGGCATCTATGAAAGCCGTGTTGTTGCGCAACTCGCCGGTCTTTGACTCCAGCTTGAACTCCGAATCACGCTTGCCCTTGTTGAACGACTTGCGTTCCCCTTCGAGCGATGCGATCCGCTTTTCCAGTTTCGCCTTGTCCAACAGGTCGGTATTGCCGGAGAGCAACGCCATGTATTCCGAGAAATTCATGCCCGATTTTTCGTCCATTGCCCCCTCGTCGATGGTACGCGCACCCATCGCACCGCTTTTGAGCTGGCTTATGAAAGTCTGCTTGCAGTGCAGGAGGTTGAACTTGTAGCTGTCCAGTGACTTCTCCACCGCGTAGATGATTACATCCACGTTGTTCCCGGCGAAATGTTTGGCAATCTCATTACCTGCCCTAACTCCGCGTCCGTCACGCTGTTGCAAGTCGGACGGTCGCCACGGCGTATCGAGATGATGGATAGCCACACACCGTTTCTGGGCGTTCACACCCGTTCCGAGCATAGAGGTAGAGCCGAACAGCACACGCACCGTCCCGGCGTTCATGGCGTCTATCACCGCCTTCCGCGCCTTGTCGGTCTTGCACTCCTGAATGAAGCGCACCTCGCTTGGCGGTATACCGTAGTCCTCCGTCAGTTTGCGCTTGATTTCCGAATAGACGTTCCACCCGTCGCCCGGCTGGTATGTCCCCAAATCAGAGAAAACGAACTGCGTGCCTTTCTGGGCGTCGTATTTTTGATAATACTCCGCGATCATCTTGGCACAGTGACTCGCTTTGTTGTCGGGATGATCTTCGTAATTCGGGTCTATCATGCGCATGTCGAGTGCCATTTTCCGGGCATAGTCCGTGGCGATGAGCATCTTCGCCTTTTCTTCCGTTTCCGAAAGCGGCAGCCTGCCCAACAAGGTGGCATCGCCCGTCTTGGCGAACTGCATCAGTTTCTGTATGAAGTCCTCCTGTTCCGGCGTGGGCGGTATATGGTGCAGTATCTCGTTCTTGGCAGGACGGTCAACGCCCACATCCTCCGCCGTGCGGTAGTCCGTGATTTCATTATAGAAGGCGGCAAGCTCCGGCACTTTGATGAAGTAGCGGAAACGCTCCTTCTGGACCACATTGTTCGTCACGTTAAATTCAAAATCCGTCGTCTTCTTGGCAAATATCGCCGCCCAAGCGTCGAAACACCTTATGTCCTGCCGTTCCAGCTCCTTCGGGCGCAGGTACTTGAACAGCAGGTACAATTCAGTCAGTGAGTTGCTGATAGTCGTGCCGGAGAGGAAGGTCGCACCCAAGTCTTTTCCTGTGCGCTCCTGTATGGTGCGTATGGCAAAGAGCATGTTAAGTGCCTTCTGGCTTCCCTCGCTGTTTCCCAATCCCGCCACACGGTCGTGGCGCGTGTTGAAAGTCAGATTCTTGAACTGGTGGCTCTCATCTATGAAGATGTGGTCGATGCCCATCTGCTTGAAATCCACCACGTCGTCCGTGCGTGACTTTATGGCGTGTTCCACCTTCTCCAGCTTCGCTTCAAGGTTGTGCTTGCGCTTCTCCAATCCTTTCAGCATCGCCCGCGACACGTTCTTTCCCTGCTGCCGTAGCACTTCGAGGTTTTCCTCCACCGTGTCAAGCTCTGCTTGCAGGATGCGCTGCTGCAATTCCGGCGACTGCGGTATCTTGCCGAACTGGTCGTGCGACATGATGACGCAATCGTAGTCGTTGTTCTTTATATTATTGAAGAAGCGCACACGGTTGGCGGTCGAAAAGTCCTTCTCCGAAGCGTACAGAATACGTGCGTTGGGATATGCCGCCTGATAGGTGGCTGCAATCTCCGCAACGTTGGCTTTCAGCCCGATAATCATCGGCTTGTGTGCCAAATTCAGACGCTTCATCTCATGCGCGGCGATGCACATTATCAGCGTCTTACCGGTTCCCACCTCGTGGTCGCAAATTCCGCCGCCGTTCTGTTTCAACATCCAGACGCAATCCATCTGTGAGGGATAGACGCTCTTGATACCCCGGCTTGCCAGCCCTTTCAGGTTGAGGTCGGGAAAGGTCTGATGGGAGCCGTCGTAGCGCGGGCGCACGAAACAGTTGAACTTGCGGTTATACATCGTCACAAGCCGCTCCTTGAACTGCGGCGACTGCTCTTCGAGCCATTCGGAGAAGCCGTTTCGTATCTCGTCAATCTTGGCGTTGGCGAGTTGTATTCCCTCGCTGTCGCGCATCTTGATGTCGTTGCCATGCTCGTCCTTGCCGATGGACTTCATCATGTCAGGGCAGGTGTTGTGCAGGGCGTGTTTTAGGAGGTGCATACCGTCATAGTTCCGGTAATACCCCTTCACCAGAAACTCGTCCGTGATTTTCATGGTGCGGTAGCCGCACACCACCGAAAACTCGTCCATGCTTGCGGAATAGGCGATTTTCACCTCCGTGTCGAACAGCCGGCTCATGTAGGCGGCATAGACACCCGTCGGAATCCAGCGTTCCCCGAAATTGAAGTCCAGATCCTCGAAGGCGATGCGCTGCGGCTCGGCATCTTTCAGAGCCTCCAACGCCTGCTTCACCTCCGGCATACGCTCATTTTCGGGATTGTCACCCATCCATGCCTCTATGCGTTCCGCTTTCTCTATGACATTTCCGGCGATGAAACGGTCTTTGATTTCGTAACCGGTCACGAGCGGATTGTAGTAGATGCGCCCTTGCAGGGCAGTGAGCAAATCCTCCGCCGTGCTGTCGGTTATCTCCCGCATATAGTCGAGATTGACCGTACCATATTTGTTGAGCGACGCAGACAGGGCTTCTTCGGGAGAGCCTACGTTGGCATGGCTCTCCACCGCGAAGGAAACAGGATGCTCGAAGATGTCCGCCTTGACGAACTTTCCGTTTTCCATCCGTTCCAGCGAAAGGATGTCGCGCCCGCCCGCATCCATCATCACTAACTTCACGTTCTGCTTGGCGTTGAGGTTGCCGTAGCGCATGACAAACTCATCGTAACAGGTATTCAGATGCTCTCGCCACGGAACATTTGCCTCGCGCCGGAGCGATTCATAACGGTACAGACGCTCGTAGGCGTCACGCAGCGACACATACAACAACGCCTTTTCCTTCTGGTATCCTTTCAGGTCGAGCGGCTGGAATGTCGCCCCGTATGGCGTGATGTCTTTCAGGTAGCCGATGTTATGACGCCCCCGGTCAGCCACCAGCGACCCTTCGCGCAGGTGCATCTCCGGCGTGCGGTGGTAGGCACGCGGAGAAAGGTCCACGACTTCCTCCTTCGGCTTTTCCGCTTCGATGTCGGGGAAAAGGAAAGTCCCCACCGCTTCCGATGGGGTATCTGTAACGGCAGGTGCGGCGACTGCCTCCGGCTGTGTTTCCTCCTGTCGTGGCTGCTCACGGGAAGTTTCCGGCACGGCTTTCACTTCCGTCTTTTCCGCCACTTGTTTCTCGTTATGCTGCCTTGCCAGTTCCCGAAGTTCTTTCCTACGCTCCGGCGTCAAACCCATCATCATTTCATAGAAACCGTTGATGGGAGGATTGGTATCCCAGTCCAGTGTGGCATAGATGTCGTCCGGGTCGGCAGGCTTGGCGGTGTTCTCCGCTTTCACCTCCTTATTCTCCATTGCGGGTTTTGCAGTTGGAGCTGTCGGTGTAACCGTGACTTTCGGTTTGGGCGGAGTGGACTTTGCCGTAACTGCCTTTTTCACCGTCTTTTTCTTTTTGGAGGTTTTCGGTTGGCTGACCTCTTCCGTCATCCCCCAGAGGTCAAGCAGGGTGAGCTGCACGCCTGCGGAATATTGCGGGCGCGGTTCTATCTCCGGCTTTTCATCTGCGGGTTGCGGCTTTTCTGTCGGAGTTTCCACCGTCTGCGCCGAGGATACTGTTTCCAATTTTATGGCAGGACGCTCTACTTTATTTTGAACGGCAACTTTTTCTTCCGTTCCTGCCTGCCGGATTGAACCCGAATACAAGCGCATGGCAAGCCTGTAATGGAAATCCTCGTCGAGCATACGGCGCAAATCCCCGGCGATGCCTGCTGCCTTGCCCTCGTGCAGATAAACCATAGCGGGCTTCCCGTAGGGGTCTGTGTCAAGTTTCGCCATCGTATGCACGATGCGTTCCGGGTGGTGGATGAAATAGGCGTTGTCGGTCAGGGCGGTTTTCGTGTCCGTCTGTATCACGGTCATCAGCCGCTCGTCCTGCGACATTTCCTTCTTGCTGAGGTTCTTTTGCAGGACAATCAGGTCACTGCCCACCTCCGTGCCCGCGTTGTCCGTGAACAGGTTGTTGGGCAGGCGTATCGCGGATACCAGATTGGCCTGACTGAACAGCTCGTTACGCACGGAGGTCTTGGTGCTATTCAATACCCCTTGCGAGGTGATGAACGCCACGATACCGCCGTCACGCACGGCATCCAGTCCTTTGAGAAAGAAATAGTTGTGGATGGTTTTCTGGGCGGAGCGTCTGCCGAAAGAGTCGCTCCGCTGAAACTCCGCGTCGAACACGGCAATGTCACCGAACGGAATGTTGGACACCGCCAAGTCGAAATAATTGTTGAACGGTCTTTCGATTTTCTCAAAACCGCAGGTGCGCATTTTCTGGTCGGGATAGAGATGCCTCAAGATTGTACCCGTGAGCAGATCCTTCTCGAAAGCCATCACATCCGCATTGGGGCTGTGCCGCAGCATGGAATCCACGAACACGCCGACACCTGCCGACGGTTCGAGCATACGGGCGGGGCGGACGCTGTAATCTGCCAGCACGTCCGCGATGGTGTCGGTTATCTCTTTGGGGGTGTAGAAAGCGGTCAGCACGGACGCTTTCAGCGAATCCACAAACCGCTTGTACTCTGTTTCGTCCTTGCTGTTCTCACGGATAAGCCTGTGCAGCTCCACCGTCGGGGCGAACAGTTCGAGGTCGGATTTCGCCCACCGGACGGCATCCGTCAGTTCCTTCGCAGGGTTGAGGATACATTTCAGACCGCCGAAACCGCAGTACCTTTGGAGTATGGCACGCTCTTCGGTTGTCGCCGTTCTCTGTTCCCTGTCAAGGATGAATGCCGTCCGTATCGCCTCGATGTTGTCCCGCAGTTTCTGTTTGCGGTTAAACGCCATATTCGTCTAAGTAAAGGACGGTTGCTCCCGTCAGCTCCGTGTAGAGCAGGTCGTAATCGGAAGACAGGGCGAAATTGTCATCCGAGAGGTCATAGACGGAGAACACGTTGCCGACAAGCGGCAGCAGTTTCAGGACAAAGGCTTCACGCTTCTCTTCCGGCACTTCATCGGCAAACTCGTTTTCCACGACTTCGCGGAGGATGGCGTAACGGGAATAATGCAGCCCGCGCAGCAGCGTGTCCATCGCCAGTTCCTGCGCACCATCGGCGGGATAGCCTTCAAGCCGTGCCCTCTCATACGTTTCGGCGGCACGGTCGGCCCGTTCCCGTATGAAAGCGGTGTCGTCAGCCTGTTCAAACTTGTTCGTGCGGAGATAGTCCAGCAGGTACAGACCGTAATAGGAAAAGTCGGTCTGACCCTCGTTTTTCTTCTTGTTGTTCATTACTTTGGATTTAGCGGATTGATAATTAACGGGATAATCGGTTGGAAAAAGGAAGAAAAAGGCACTCGGTATCCCTCCGAGTGCCACCACTAAATCCAAAGTATGAGTGTAATCCGGTATCGAAGAACAATTCATTACTCTGAACAAGTGGCAAAGTTAATACTATTTCTTCCGTCCTGAAAATTTCTTGTCCTTTTTAGCCTCCGGGAACACAAAAGTCGTGTTATATTCCCCGTCAAAGGCGACAACAGCATCGAAACTCTTGCCCTGTTTGCTCTTGAACCCTTTGAGCAGCTTGGTATGCCCTTCGGTGAGCAGGTCTTTGATTTCATCGTCGGACAGGGTGCGTCCCGCTTTCAGCCGGAACACGGGCAGTCCGCACTCCGTGTTGTCGCAGCGTACCACCTTGCCGTAGAACCGCATCCTGCCCGTGCCACACTTGGGACACGCGCAGCCGGAGTCACGGCTGCCGAAGAGCTTGTCGCACGAGATCAGTTCGGAGGTTATCTCACGTGTGTACGCCTCTATCTCCTTGCGGAAGGTGTCGTCGGACAGTTCCCCGCGCTCGATACGCGCCAGCTCCTTTTCCCATTCGCCCGTCATGGCAACATCGGCGATGCGCATCGTCTTGACGACGGAATTGAGGGCAAGTCCTTTTTCGGTGGGAACAAGCGACTTCTTGCAGCGTTCCATGTAACCGCGCTTGAAAAGCGTTTCGATGATGGAGGCGCGTGTGGCGGGAGTACCGATGCCACAGTCCTTCATCGCCTGCCGCAGTGCGTCGTCCTCAATTTCCTTGCCCGCCGTTTCCATTGCCGAGAGCAGGGTGGCTTCGGTATGCAGCGGCTTGGGTTTGGTCTTTCCTTCGGTAATGGACGAGCCTTTCGGTGTCAGCGTGTCGCCTTCCTGCCAGCCGGGGATGGTAATTTCCTCTTTTTCCTCGCCATAGACGGCACGCCATCCGGTTTGCTTCACGACGCTGCCTTTTACGGTAAACTCCACTCCGGCACATTCCGCCGTGACAGTGGTCACATCCTTGACGCATTTCTCAGAGAATGCCTCGACCATGCGCCCGGCAATCATCTGATAGATGGTATTGTCCTCTTTGGAGAGGAAGAGCGGTTTCTCACCCGTGACGAGCAGGGCATGGTGGTCTGTCACCTTGCCGTCGTCCACGCTGCGGCGTGTCGGGGCGGCTTTTGCCCGCACCTTGTCTTTCCATTCGGGCTGTGTGCCGATGAAAGCGAGCAGTTTGGGAATTTCGGCAAACACGTCTTCGGGGATGTAGCGGCTTCCCGTTCTCGGATAGGTTATCAACTTCTTTTCGTAGAGTTTCTGCGCGATTTCAAGCGTCTGTTCCGCCGTGAAGCCGTGCTTGGCGTTGGCTTCTTTCTGGAGCGTGGTCAGGTCGTAGAGCAAGGGAGTTTCCTCCGTCTTCTCCTTGCGCTCGGCTTTCGTGACAGTGGCGCAACCTGCCGCCTTTACCTTATTATATAGCTCCGTTGCCGGTTCTTTCGACTTCCATTTTTCAGAGGATGAGAATTTCACGACCTTGCCGTCGCAACCGTCCGTTGCGATATGGAGCTGCCAGAATGCTTCGGACGTAAAGCGGCGGTTCTCCCAGTAGCGTTCACATACCATAGCCAACGTTGGTGTCTGCACCCGCCCCACGGAATACGTGCCGTGTCCGGCGGCGATGGATAACGCCTGTGTGCCGTTGATGCCCACGAGCCAGTCGGATTCGCTCCGCGCTTTGGCGGCGAGGTAGAGGTTGTCGTATTTGCTGCCGTCTTCGAGTTTCCGCAGTCCCTCGCGGATAGCTTTGTCGGTGAGAGAGCTGATCCACAGGCGCACGAAAGGAGTGGTGCAACCCGTATAGTGGTAGAGGTAGCGGAAGATAAGCTCTCCCTCGCGTCCGGCATCGGTCGCCACGATGATATGTTCGCTTGTGTCGAACAGTCTTTTGATGACTTTTATCTGCGACACCACGCCGCTGTCGGGCTTGTAACCTTTCTCCGTCCTGACCTGACGGGGGACGAGCGTGAATGTGTCGGGAATAATCGGGAGGTTGTCACGGACAAATCCGCGCACGCCGTAGCCGTCGGGCATGGCAAGCTGAACGAGGTGTCCGAATGCCCATGTCACGGCATAACCGCCTCCCTCGAAATATCCTTCCTCTCTCTTTGTCGCGCCCACGATGCGGGCGATTTCACGTGCCACGGAGGGCTTTTCTGCAATGATTGTCTTCATGTCTTCTTCTTTTTTGTTGATACTTTGGATTTTATTTTGGATTCAGTGGCGGACACGGGATTACATTTTCATGCCCTTGCCCGTTTTCTTCGGTTTGTCCTGCTGCTGTTGCTGGCGGGCGGTCTTCGGGGCTGTCTGACCTTTCTGCAAAGGCTCTTTCAGGTTCTTTGTCGCCTCGTTGGTCTTGCCCTCGTTGTTCACCGCCACCTGCGTGCGGCTCTCGTTGGACGGGGCGACCTGCTGCCCGACATCGGGGTTCGTGTCGTAGCGGTATGGGCGTCCCTTCTCCGGGTTGAACTTGATATACATCGTGGCATGGAAGCCCTGCTTGTCGGTCACGTTCTCCAGCTTCACGGCTTTACCCGCCACATAGTCGGCTTTCTGCTGGTCGGTGAAGCTCACGCCGCTCCATTTGCTGATGGGGCGGATGCTGCCGTCCTCGTTCGTCCACGTGTTGCGGCGTTGCTCCTTCTTGGTCTGTGCGGCATTTTCCCCGCCCTGCGCCTGACTTTTCGATGTGTCGCCTTTGGTTTCCTGTGTCTGTGCGGTACGGGGCGACTTGCCGGTTCCCGGCACGAACTCCACGCCGCGCTGCTCCACGTTCACTTGCAGGGTGGTGACGAACTTTCTGCCGTCGTTGCGCTCGATGAGCTTGTCGCGTACGGGCAGTCCGGCGCGGAGCATGTCCCGCTCCTGCGTGGTGATTTCCGTCTTGCCGATGCGCTCCGGGATGCGCACCCTGCTTGCCGGAATGTCCGTGATTTCATTCGTCTTGCGGTCGATGCTGATGTAGGAGGGGATGATTTCGCCCGTTTCCCTGTCCACAATGTCCACGACCCTGCCGAGGTTGCCCGTTTCGCGGAGGTTCTTCCGGTCATTGTCGGAGAATTTGTGTTCCTTGTACTCATCCAGCTTCTGCTCCTTGCGGATGAAGTGCGGCACGAGGCTGATGTTTCCCTCACCGTCCTTCTTGAAGGAGAGGCGGGCGTCCAGCTCGAATGATTCGCCGCCGAAGGTCGGTTTGACCTTTACCAAGTCGGACTTGCCATAGTTGAGCATCTTCGTAAGGTCGCCGGACTTTTCAAGGTTGTCCCGCTTTACGCCCCATCTGTCCTCCAGCTCCTGCCAGTTGATTTTACTCTCGTCGATGGGCTGGTAGCCACGTTTGCCCTGCATCTGTTCGGATTTGTCCTGTTGCTGTTCTTTCCGTTGTTCCATGTTCTCCTGTTTTTGAGGTTCTTGTTTCTCTGTCTGTTGTGCTGCCATCTCCTCCTGCACCTTCTTCTCATAGTCGGAGGTGTCCACCTTGTGAGGGGCGAGCAGCTCCTTGTTCGCTTCGGGGTCTTTCAGCAGTTGCTTCATCACCTCTAAGAGATTTTCAGCTTGGTCTGCCGCAATGCGGTAGAAACCGAAGCGGCTGGGTTCCTTGCACTGCCGGAAGAAGTTCTTGAAGAAGTTGTCCAGCACGTCGCCATGTCGGTCGAATTGCAGGAAACTCTGCGCGTTCTCCGCTTTTGCGGGGGTGCGCTTGGGTGTGCCGTCCGCGTTCAGCCCGGCTACCACGCTGATCTCGCCTGTCTTCTCGTCACGGACTACCAGCACGTCCTTTTCGTCTTTTTTCTTTGCCATCTGAAAAATGTTTTAATGGGTTATTTATGAAAGAAATTATGGATACGAGCCTTGTAGAAGGCTATATCTTCCTTTTTGAAGTCCTTGATATGGTTGGAAAGGAATGTCAGCACGTCCTCCTCGCTGTAATAGGTCTTCTTGCCCAGCGTCTTGTAGGGCAATGCGCCTACGCTGCGGTAGCGTTGGAGGGTGCGTTTGCTTATCTGGAGCAACATGCACAAATCCTGATTGTCGAAAAGGCGGATGCTTTCCGTGATAGTGGGCTGTTTCCCCTCAGCCTTCATCGCCAGCAGCAGTTCGTCCTGACGGTCGAGCCGTTCCATCAGCTTCTGCATCCAGCCCTCGAAGTTGTTTCGTGTGAGCAGTTCCATGACCTATGTCCTCCTTCCTTTTGGTTTGCCGCCCGTGCGCAGCGTGTGGTTGTGGAACAGGGTGTCTATTGTCCCTTCCTCGTTCCTTACTGTGTTGTCCTCCAATAGCCGCAGTATCTCGGAAAGGCGGTAGCGGCAGCTTCCGCGTACCACCACATACTCGATACGGTGGTCGGTGCGCATACGCTGCATGGTGCGCTTGCTCACGTTGAGCATCTTCGCCGCCTGTGCCGTGTCAAGCAGCTTGTCTTCGGTTTCCCGCTTCCGTTTCTTCTCGTCCCTTGCCTCGCGGATGTACCCTGCGATGTTCGCAATCTGCGCCATCATCTCCTTGTAGGCGGAACTTTCCATTGTTATCACTTTCATGTTCAGTCCTTTCTTTTTGTTTCTGCGACAAAATTCGGCAATAAACAAAAGGGGCTTTAACAACTCACTACGTGACTCACGTAAGATTTTTGCGGAAGATGGCTCCGTAACCCGGTCAAACGGCGCAACAGGCAGCCTTTCAGCGGAAAACGATACGTCTTGTATGCCGTTTCGTTACCTTTGCGGCAAACTCTAAATGACATGAATATGGAAATAGTATCTATCGAGAAAAAGACTTTCGAGATGATGGTGGCGGCATTCGGCGCACTCTCGGAGAAGGTCGCCGCCCTGAGGCGCAAAAGCGACACGGGGCGCATGGAAAGATGGCTCACGGGCGAGGAGGTCTGCGGGCAGTTGAGAATAAGCCCGCGCACGTTGCAGACGCTGCGCGACAGGCGGCTTATCGGCTACTCGCAGATAAACCGCAGGTTCTATTACAAGCCGGAGGAGGTGAAGCGGCTGATACCGCTTGTCGGCACGCTCTATCCGCACGGCAGATGATTTGATTTATTCACCCACTGAATCCGAAGTTATGATGAACGAGAACAACGATGTTTTTACGATGGAAGACGAGCCGATAGCCTCTGTGGTGCAGGATATGCGCAAAGGCTCGAAATGGCTGTCCGCATTTCTGGAAAGCTACCGTCCTCCGCTGGACGGGGAACGTTACCTGACGGACGGCGAGGTGTCGGAACTGCTCCGTGTGAGCCGGCGCACCTTGCAGGAATACCGCAACAACCGCGTGTTGCCCTTCATACTTTTGGGAGGGAAGGTGCTTTACCCGGAAACGGGGCTGCGCGGGGTACTGGAAGCGAACTACCGCAAGCCGCTGGAGTGAGGCGGTTTCATGAAAAAGTAAACGGGTGACACCTTTTGTGGTGCTACCCGTTTACTTGTCTTATGGGGTATGTGCAATCAGCAATACCCGGCTTTTCCGTTCTGTATGAACATCACGTATGTCTGCCGTTTCTCTTGTGAGAGTGCCTTTCCCACCAGCCATGTGCGGAACAGGTGGGTGTTGTAGGTATTCACCCTGAAAGCGACCGGGATGATGATTTCAAGGGCGTACACGTCCGCGTGCAGCCCGTTTTCAAGCTGCATGTAGCGGCACACCTCGTAGTCGTTCAGCACGTCCGACTTGCGGACGGCTCTGATGGCGGCGTTCACTGCCGGGACGGTCGTATGGAACAATCCGGCTATTTCGGTGGCGGTCATCCACACGTCGTTACCGGTTACGCTGACTGCCTTGTCCTCGATGATGATTGTGTCACGTTTCATGGCTTTTCTTTTTAGATGGTGCAACCTGCAAATTCCTCGACGCCGTTCAATCTTGCGGCAAGGTTCTCCATGTCCTGATTGAGCTTCTCTTTGGTTATCTTTGCGTAAATCTGCGTCGTCTTTATGCTCTTGTGTCCGAGCATGGAGCTGACCGTTTCGATGGGAACACCGTTGGAGAGGAATATCGTCGTGGCTGCCGTGTGGCGGCTCTGATGCCACGTGATATGCTTGGTGATGCCGCAACGCTTGGCGACGGCACGGATACCGGCAAGGCACGTGTTATAATGCGGAACGGGAAATATCCTGCCGTCCCCGCACAGTCCCCGGTATTTGCCGATTATGCGGTTGGCGATGTCGAGCAGGCGGATGTTGGACACCACGCCCGTTTTCTGGCGGTTGATGTTTATCCACTCGTGTTCGTCGAAGTAGGTGCGGATATTCTCTTCCGTAAGGTTGCGCATATCCGCGAACGACAGCCCCGTGAAGGCGCAGAACAGGTAGAGGTCGCGGTACAATTCCTGTTTGGCGTTTTTCAGTTTCCCCTCCATCAGCAGGCGGATCTCATCTTTGGTCAGGAACTGCGTGTTGTTTCCTCCTTCTTGATTTCATACTCGCGGAACGGGTCGCGCGTCAGCCACTCGTTGTTGATGGCGATGAATACCATCGTCCGTAACGGGCAGACGTACAGCCACACGGTATTGGTGCAGCAGTGCTTGTCCGTGCGCAGGAACATCTCGAAGTCGGAGATGAAAGCCGGGGTAAGCTCTTTTAGGGCGATGTCCTTCACATGGTAGCGGATGTCGAGGAACTCTTGCATGTGCTTGTAAACGGTGCGGTACTTCAGCAGCGTGCCTTTGGCTTTCATGCCTGCCTCCACCTGCTTCTCGTAGTCCTCGTTGTGCTGGCGGAACACCTGCATCAGCGTGTGGTAGCGGTGTTCCAGTCCGAGAAAGGCGTTCTTCACCTTCTCCGCCGTGACGAAGTTGTCACGCTCCATGATTTCCTGATAATGCCTGTTGATGCGTACCCGCATCTTGTCAAGCATACGGTTCGTTTCGAGTGCCGCCGTGCTTCTGCCCGTGACACGTCCACCTTTGGTGTCCCACAGTTTCGGATCGACAGTCAGTTTGCAGCTGAACTGTGTCTGGCTGCCGTCCACCGTGATGCGTCCCATGACGGGAACTGTCCCGTCCTTTTTCACTACCTGACGCTTGAGGTAGTAGATTACTGAAAATGTACTCTTCATTGTCCTTAATTTTTGGGTTTCAAAATTAGTTGGTGAAGAGTCCGGTGTTGGTACGCAAAACGGGGAGGAACGGCGCAATCTTTTTCCGTAACCTGATTTTTCGCATGAGTTATGGATAACTCACTATTCCTTAGAGCCTTGTTTCGCTATTCGTACCCGTTTGTCGCATTTTCGGGCATGGTTACGAACAAGTAACGTAGCGGCGTCAGGATTTGGCTTCGGCAGGGATTGTAATGGCTTCACGGATTATCGCCACTTCAACCAAAACCCTTGTAACTCAATTCTATCACTATATCTTTCCGCATTTCACTTTTTTGTAGTAACTTTGCAAAACCAACTTTCTTCACATGAAAAAATTATCTATTTTATTCACATTGATGGCCTGCTGCCTGATGGCATGCACGGGCGGTCAGAAAAAGACAACCAATATGGAAACTGGAAACGAAACACTTGTACGTCTGGAAACGACCATGGGAAACATCACGGTCAAACTGTATAATGAAAACTCCCAAGCAATCGGGACAATTTATTAAACTGGCGAAAGAGGGTACTTATGACAGTACGTCTCTTCCACCGCGTAATCAAGAATTTCATGATTCAGGCAGGCGACCCGCAGAGCAAGACTGCTACAGATACCACTACATTGGGGAACGGGAGATGTAGGTTACACACTGTCCGGCTGAGTTCAACCCGAAATTCTTCCACAAGAAAGGTGCACTGGCTGCTGCCCGCTTGGGTGACGAAGTAAACCCGAACAAGGAATCTTCCGGCTGTCAGTTCTACATTGTGACCGGACGTAAATTCTCTGAAGCACAGATGATCAGCATGGAGAACCAGTTGAATGAGGCACGTTTGGAAACGGTGTTCAACGAACTGGCCCGCAAGCACATGAAAGAAATCTACAAGATGCGCAAAGCCGGCGACAACGACGGCCTGTTGGAATTGCAGGACAGTCTGGAAGCCCAGGCACGTGGCATCGTAGCCAAGGAACCGGCCCTGAAGTTCAGCCGTGAACAGATTGCAGCCTATACTACCGTAGGAGGTGCGCCTCACCTGGACGGAGCGTATACCGTATTCGGAGAGGTGACAGAAGGTATGGAAGTTATCGACAAGATCAGGCTGTAAAGACCAACCGCGCCGACCGTCCGGAAACAGACGTACGCATTCTGAAAGCAACCGTGATTGAATAATCTGATTTCCGCATGATTCAAGTAAACCGTTATACACTGGCTAACGGGCTGCGGATTGTACACAATGAGGACGACTCTACACAAATGGTCGCCCTCAACTTGTTGTACGACGTGGGAGCCCGCGATGAAGACCCGTCGCACACGGGATTTGCCCATCTGTTCGAGCACCTGATGTTCGGAGGTTCCCTCCACATCCCCGACTACGACACTCCCGTGCAGAATGCCGGAGGAGAGAACAATGCCTGGACCAACAACGACATTACAAATTATTACATCACCCTGCCGCACCAGAACGTGGAAACGGGATTCTGGCTGGAAAGCGACCGCATGTTCAGTCTGGATTTCAGCCCGAAGAGTCTGGAGGTGCAGCGCCAGGTGGTGATTGAGGAATTCAAGCAGCGCAACCTGAACCAGCCCTACGGGGATGCGTCGCATCTGCTGCGTGAACTGGCATACGAATCGCATCCGTACCGCTGGCCGACCATCGGGAAGGAAATCGCACACATCGCTCAGGCTACACTGGAGGAAGTGAAAGACTTTTTCTACCGTTTTTATGCACCGAACAATGCCATTCTGGCCGTAACGGGACATATCTCATTCGAAGAAACAATCCGGCTGGCAGAGAAATGGTTCGGCCCCATTCCAGCACGGAACATTTCCCCCCGACAGCTTCCGACTGAAAAGCCCCAGACGGCTGTACGCCGCAAGACGGTGGAACGGAAAGTACCGGTAGATGCCATCTACATGGCTTTCCACATGTCCAACCGCATGCATCCGGATTATTACGTATACGACATGATTACTGACATTCTGTCGAACGGTCGTTCTTCACGGTTCATCCAGTCGCTGGTGCAGGAACAGAAGTTGTTTACTTCCATCGATGCCTATATTTCAGGCAGCCTGGATGAAGGACTGCTTCATATCACCGGTAAACCGGTAGAAGGTGTTTCTCTGGAACAGGCAGAAGAGGCCATCTGGAAGGAATTAGAGAAAATGAAGACCGTACCGGTAAGCGAACAGGAACTGGAGAAGGTAAAGAACCGCTACGAGAGCGAACAGATTTTCAACAACATCAACTACCTGAACGTAGCAACCAATCTAGCTTTCTTTGAACTGACGGGAAAAGCAGAAGACATCAACGAGGAGGTAGGAAAATACCGTGCCGTAACTGCCGAACAGATTCAGGCGACTTCGACCCGTTGCTTCGTTCCCGAAAATTGCAGCATACTCTACTATAAGGCTATTTCATGAGACATTCAAATTACCGTGCACTCCTCTGGCTGGGCATTCCCATCGTCATCGGACAGATTGGAGTCATCATCTTAGGCTTTGCCGACACATTGATGATTGGGCATCACAGTACGCATGAACTGGCGGCAGCCAGCTTTGTGAACAACATGTTCAATTTAGCGATTATTTTCAGTACGGGTTTCAGCTATGGTCTGACCCCTATCGTGGGCAGTCTGTTCGGACAAAACCGTTGTGAAGAAGTTGGACGTACCCTGAAAAACAGTCTGGCAGCCAATACGCTGCTGGCCGCAATCGTGTGTCTGGTCATGGCGGTGCTTTATTGGAACATCGATAATTAGGGCAGCCGGAAGAAACTGCTTCCCCGCCATGCGACCGTATTACCTCGTATTGCTGGCTTCACTTCCTTTCG
>ENA-OQHV01000058-OQHV01000058.1-human-gut-metagenome-genome-assembly--contig:-NODE-58-length-19212-cov-1.761540_pt1 | contig 19212 bp, 22 predicted proteins | sample MGYA00242641_ERZ504732 | MGnify/ENA primary metagenome ERZ504732 (study PRJEB26092, sample SAMD00036222) | human gut metagenome | host: Homo sapiens | study: EMG produced TPA metagenomics assembly of...
TGAACCTATTATAATGGCTACTATTACTTAAACACGATTATACGCTTCTTCTTCAGGTAACATTGAAAAACATTTCAAATTCACATTCACATCACATTTTTGCCTTTCCTCCTATCAACCAGCTAACCCACATAGCAAGTAACTGTGCGCCCGATGCGCCTAAAACTGCGTGGCGACGCGCCGCCATCTACGTCCCGACGCAGATGGCGATACGTCGGGACGTAGCGCCGACTGCATCGGGACGCAGTTGGATAGGCAAAACATGCCATATAATGTTAACGGATTTAACATTTAATTTAATGGCCATTAAATTAATGGCGGTTAAATTAGGCGGAAGAGAATGGGATATGAGGGAGGAATGCACGTGATTCGGGACAAGGATGCACGTGATTCGGGACAACTATTGTTTTTCAGAGAAAAATGTTGTATCTTTGCATTGTCGTTCAGAGATAGGCTGAATTAACCACTAAAAAAACTGATTGTTGAACCATTAAAAAAAAGAAAGGAAAAAAGAAAATGAAAAAGGAAGTTTGGAAAACTATCTTGCAGGTGATTATCGCTGTACTTACTGCCGTAGGCACCACGCTCGGCGTTACCAGCTGCATGTAAACTGATTTGTTTAACCATTAAAAAAACGCATTAGTAATTATGGGGTATTAAAAGTAAAAAGCAAATTGAGCGCAACGTAGCGTTCGAAAAAGGTAAGCAAAAGTGGGCATTCGTGATGCAGGCTGAACTCTACAGCCAGCTCAACGCCACGAAGGTGATAGAAGAAGCCGCCGTTCGCAGCGGATTGCCTAAGTCGGTAATCAACGCCGGATGGTCGGCCATCGGCGAAGTGATTGCTGCATGGGCCACCGAGGGCCACAGCGTGGCTGTGCCAGGACTGGGCAGCCTCCGATTCGGTCTTAACTCTACCGCCGTAGAGGATGTGAACAAGGTGAGCGCCAACCTCATCACCCGCCGATACATCATCTTCGTACCTAACACCGACATCAAGAAGGAACTCGAAGAGACTTCCGTCAACATCACCTGCTACGATAGAAACGGCAAGGTGGTGAAGCAGGTTACCTCTACCGATACGCCTCCTACTACCCCATCCGACGGCGATAATCCATCCGGAGGCGACACCCCATCGGGCGGCGATTCTACTGGCGGAACCGGAAGCGAAACCGGCGGCGATGGACTTGAATAAAAGGTGCTGAGCCTGAAAAGTAAAACCCTCCCCAGGTCTTAAAAAGTCCTAGGAGGGTAAACTTTGTCTGGCAATTTAGATAGAAGGCAATTTGCCAGACGTCCCGAACACAACATGCTAACCCACACATAACCCCTTCGAAATCAGCATGTCGCTAACAATCCTTTGTGCCTCAAATAAATAATACTTTTTTTCAAACTAAATCGAATCCTAGCCTCACGGCTAAAACGTATATAATGTTCTTATCTTATTTCAAAACATGATGGTAACATATTCTGCAGCGATATCAACCAGCTTCTTGCGGCGGGCTACACCTATTATATAATGAGCCTCCTTCGCCGAACAGTGGAAGTGCTTCTTCACAGCTTTTACCAGTTCTTCCTTGCTTATCGAGCCTATACCCTTAGGATAAGCCCCACGGATAGCCTTCTCGATGTCTGCCATCTTATATTCATGGTGGCGCTTGTGGAAGTACTGCGATACGATGATAGAGAGAACTATCACGAGCAGGATGATGATAAATACTACAGACTTGTTCATTTCCTTATCTCCTTTTAATTGATTAGACAATATTAGGTTTGCTGAATCACCCTTCCGGGTGCTCCATGTTTTCGGCATCACCAATAGCCGCTATCGGTAAATCCACTGCAAATATAGCATTTTTTCTTGAAATAACAACATTTTTCGGCATTTTTTCACTATTTCTGCAAAAAAACTTGCAAAATACAAAAAAAACACGTATTTTTGCAAGAAAATAATCCTTAAGACAGAAAGATAATGCAAGAAACTGTAAAGAAAGTATTGAATGGCGATTTTAATCGCAAGAAAGCATTGCTGTTTCTCATAACGGCTCTGCTTACCGTTATCGTCTGGAACCTGCCCATCGACAGCTTCGGCATCGAAGGGCTAACCATCGTGCAGCAGCGCGTCATCGCCATCTTCGTCATGGCCGTGATGCTCTGGCTCACCGAGGCCATACCGGCATGGGCAACCAGCGTAGTGATCATCTTCGTGCTGCTGTTCTTCGTCAGCGACTCCGCCTTTAAGATAATGCAAGGCTCGGAGGCAGAGATGGGCAAGCTGCTCGACTATCAGGGTGTGATGGCGTGCTTCGCCGACCCTACCATCATCCTCTTCCTGGGCGGTTTCGTACTTGCCATAGCCGCTACCAAGAGCGGACTCGACGTGATGATGGCGAAGGCCCTGATTGCGCCATTCGGCAAGCGTTCTGAGAACGTGCTGCTGGGTTTCATGCTCATCACCGGCATCTTCTCGATGTTCATCTCAAATACAGCCACCGCCGCCATGATGCTCACCTTCCTCACACCGGTGTTCAAATCATTGCCGCCTTCGGGCAAGGGCCGCGTGGCGCTCACCATGGCCATACCTATCGGAGCCAACCTGGGCGGTATGGGAACCCCTATCGGAACACCGCCTAACGCCTTCGCCTTCAAGGTATTGAACGACCCAACAGGACTCAACCTGGGCATCAGCTTCGGCGACTGGATGCTGATCATGGCCCCTATGGTGCTCATCATGCTCGTGATGGCATGGATCATCATACGCAAGATGTTCCCGTTCTCTGCCAAGACCATCGAGCTCAACATCGAGGGCAACATGCAGCACAACTGGCGCACCACGGTAGTGGCCGTCACCTTCCTCGTAACCATCGTACTCTGGGTATTCGGCAAGCAGCTGGGCATCAACGCCAACACCGTGGCCATGCTCCCTATCGCCGTATTCGCCCTTACGGGAGTGATTACAGCCAAGGACCTGAAGGAGATTGACTGGGCTGTCATCTGGATGGTGGCAGGCGGATTCGCCCTCGGATTGGCGATGAACGGCACCGGTCTTGCCGAGGCAGCCGTGAAGAGCATTCCGTTTGCAGAATTCAATCCGCTGGTCATCATGATCGTATCCGGACTGGTATGCTTCATTCTGAGTAACTTCATCTCCAACACCGCCACCGCCGCCCTGCTCATCCCAATCCTCACGGTGGTATGCGCCGGCATGGGCGACAAGCTCAACACCATCGGCGGCACCTCTACCATCCTCATCGGAGTAGCGGTATCGGCCAGTTGCGCCATGTCGCTGCCTATCTCAACCCCTCCTAACGCCATCGCCTACTCTACCGGCCTCATCCAGCAGACCGACATGGTGAAGGCAGGACTCACGGTGGGCATCCTGAGCATGATAGTGGGCTACGCCGTGCTCATCACCTTCTGCAAGATGGGCGTGCTCTAGAGGGGCATCATCTGCGAAAATACACATTATTATATATATAAAGGAATGAAAAAGATTGTTATAGGAATCGACGTAGGCATCTCTACGACCAAGATAGTGGGCATCGATGAAAGCGGCGTGGTGGTAAGCCCCATCCGCATCAAGGCCACCGACCCTATCACCTCGCTCTACGGAGCCTTCGGCAAGTATCTTCACGACAACAAGATTGCGCTGAGCGATGTAGAACAGGTGATGCTCACAGGCGTAGGTTCTGCCTATATCGACGAGCCCATCTACGGACTGCCTACCTTGAAGAGCGAGGAATTCGTGGCCGACGGACTGGGCGCCCGATACGAGAGCAAGCTCGACCGCATGATTGTGGTGAGCATGGGAACCGGTACATCGCTCGTAAAATGCGATGACAACGAGATAAGGCACATCGGAGGCATCGGCATAGGCGGCGGAACCCTGGCAGGACTGAGCCGCATCATGCTCAAGACCGACGACATCAAGCAGATTATCAACCTGGCCAAGGACGGCGACGTGAGCAAGATAAACCTGCTGATAGGCGACATCAGCGCCAAGCCTCTGCCCGGACTCCCGATGAACGCCACCGCATCGCTCTTCAGCAACGCCAAGGCCAACGCTTCGCGCGAAGACATCGCCATGGGACTCATCTGGATGGTGCTGCAGTCGATAGGTTCGGCTACCATCCTCTCATCGCTCGAATCGGGCATCAAGGATTTCGTGCTCATCGGCAACCTCACCCTGCTGCCGCAATGCCGCGAGGTGTTCCCAGCCATGGAGAAACTCTACGGAGTGAGGTTCAGAATACCGAAATACTCGGAATTTTGCACCGCCATCGGAGCTGCGCTCGACTATAATCGACAAGCAAAATAATCACCCCCGAATCGCCGCAATGCCCTATACACGGGCGTTGCGGCGATTTTCATTCCCACCCCCCTGCCACGGCACACAGACAACAAGGGAAAAACGCACACAAGCGCACAAAATGCGCAACACGCTGATAGATAACAACTTAAACGTTTCAGAAAACAGAAATTTGTCAAAGTTTTCCAAAACTTTTTCGTTTCATACTGATTATCAGCAACTTAATATTTTTTAACGATAAAAAAGTTGTCCAAAAGCAATTACTTTCAGAAATATTTTATACCTTTGCAATATCAAAATGAGGTACATATCTACCTCTTCAAGTCATAAAGACTTAATACTAAGTAATTTAAACATTAATCGTAAAAGTAATACTAAAATGATCCAGACAGTAGTAAAGCGTGACGGACGCATCGTTGGATTCAACGAACAGAAAATCATGGCAGCCATTCGCAAGGCCATGTTGCACACCGACAAGGGTGAAGATACCACTCTTATCGAGCAGATAACTGACCACATCTCTTATCGTGGCAAGAGCCAGATGAGCGTTGAGGCCATTCAGGACGCCATCGAGCTGGAACTCATGAAGAGTGCCCGCAAAGATGTTGCCCAGAAGTATATCGCATACCGCAACCAGCGTAACATCGCCCGCAAGGCGAAGACACGCGACGTGTTCATGAGCATCGTCAATGCCAAGAACAACGACATCACACGTGAAAACGCCAACATGAATGCTGATACGCCAGCCGGCATGATGATGAAGTTCGCTTCAGAAACCACCAAACCATTCGTCGACGACTACCTCCTCTCTGAGGATGTACGCGACGCCGTCATGCACAACTATATACATATTCACGATAAGGACTATTACCCAACCAAGAGTCTCACCTGCGTGCAGCATCCGCTCGACGTGATTCTGAACCACGGATTCACAGCCGGTCACGGTTCAAGCCGTCCTGCCAAGCGCATCGAGACCGCAGCCGTGCTGGCTTGCATCTCTCTCGAGACCTGCCAGAACGAGATGCACGGCGGTCAGGCCATCCCAGCCTTCGACTTCTATCTGGCTCCATACGTACGCATGTCGTACCAGGAAGAGGTGAAGAACCTGGAGAAGCTGACAGGCGAAGACCTGAGCAACCTCTATGATGCGCCAATCGACGACTACATAGAGAAGCCGCTCGACGGATTGCAGGGCCGCGAACGCCTGGAGCAGCACGCCATCAACAAGACCGTAAACCGCGTGCATCAGGCGATGGAGGCATTCATCCACAACATGAACACCATCCACAGCCGCGGCGGTAACCAGGTAGTATTCTCAAGCATCAACTACGGTACCGATACCAGCGCCGAGGGCCGCTGCATCATGCGCGAAATCCTGCAGAGCACCTATCAGGGCGTAGGCAATGGCGAAACAGCCATCTTCCCTATCCAGATATGGAAGAAGAAGAGAGGCGTAAACTATCTGCCTGAGGACAGAAACTACGACCTCTACAAGCTGGCGTGCAAGGTAACAGCCCGCCGTTTCTTCCCTAACTTCCTGAACCTCGACGCCACCTTCAACCAGAACGAGAAGTGGCGTGCTGATGATCCGGAGCGCTACAAGTGGGAGATTGCAACCATGGGCTGCCGTACCCGCGTGTTCGAAGACCGCTGGGGCGAGAAGACCAGCATCGCCCGCGGTAACCTGAGCTTCTCTACCATCAACATCGTGAAGCTCGCCATCGAGTGCATGGGCATCGAAGACGAAAAGCAGCGCATCGACATGTTCTTTGCCAAGCTCGACAATATCCTCGACATCACAGCCAAGCAGCTCGACGAGCGCTTCCAGTTCCAGAAGACGGCGATGGCCAAGCAGTTCCCTCTGCTCATGAAGTATCTCTGGGTAGGCGCAGAAAACCTGAAGCCGGAAGAGACCATCGAGAGCGTCATCAACCACGGAACCCTGGGTATCGGCTTCATCGGATTGGCAGAATGCCTGGTTGCCCTCATCGGCAAGCACCACGGCGAGAGCGAGAAGGCACAGGAGCTGGGACTGAAGATTGTTACCTACATGCGCGACCGTGCCAACGAGTTCAGCGAGCAGTATCATCACAACTACTCTATCCTGGCCACTCCAGCCGAGGGATTGAGCGGTAAGTTCACTAAGAAGGACAGAAAGCAGTTTGGCGTCATCCCTGGCGTTACAGACCGCGACTATTATACCAACTCTAACCATGTGCCTGTATACTATAAGTGTACAGCCCTGAAGAAGGCACAGATCGAGGCTCCATACCACGACCTGACCCGTGGCGGCCACATCTTCTATGTAGAGATTGACGGCGATGCTACCCACAACCCTTCTGTTATCGAGAGCGTGGTAGACATGATGGATAAGTACAACATGGGTTACGGCTCAGTAAACCACAACCGCAACCGCTGTCTCGACTGCGGCTACGAGAATGCTGACGCCCACCTCGAGGTTTGTCCTAAGTGCGGCAGCCACCACATAGACAAGCTGCAGCGCATCACCGGTTATCTGGTAGGTACTACAGACCGCTGGAACAGCGGCAAGCTTGCCGAACTCCACGACCGAGTAACCCATATCGGAGGAGCAAAGTAGTGATTAATGATTAGTGATTAATGATTAGCGTATTAAGCATCGTACATGATACGATGGTAGACGGTCCGGGCTTCCGCACATCCATTTACTGTGCGGGATGCCCCAACCATTGTCCGGGCTGCCATAATCCGCAGTCGTGGGACATCAGCCACGGCACGATGACCTCTACCGACGAGCTGATGAAGGAAATCATGAGCGACCCCTTCGCCAACGTCACCTTCTCGGGCGGCGACCCAATGTTTCAGGCAAAGGCTTTGCCGAGCTGGCACGCGCCATCAGGGAGCAGAGCAGCAAGAGCATCTGGTGCTTTACGGGCTATCTCTTCGAAAACCTCGTGAAGAATCCCGAGCAGCTGGAACTCCTCCGCCAAATCGATGTATTGGTAGACGGCCCCTTCGTACAGGCATTGCGCGATGAAGACCTCTTCTTCAGGGGCAGCAGCAACCAGCGCATCATCAACGTGCAGAAGTCGCTGAAAGAAGGAAGAGTGATAGAACTCAATCTTACAACAGAAAACCCGAATCCGGTATTGTAAATCTACATACCAGATTCGGGTTTCCCGTTTTCTTTTTTCGGTGCCAAAATCATTATCTCTTAGCATCCTTCTCTTCGAGGTAGCTGATAGAACTCTGAATATAATCACGCTCCCACTCGCTTTCGTGCAATTTCTCATCGCCATAGAGCAGAAGGTCGAGATCCAGCGGAACATCTACCTTACGATAAGGACCACGGGTTCTGCGTCCGCATCTCTGCTCCACACTCCGCAGCGCGGCAAGCACAGACTTCTTAGAGCAGATGGTCTCCCCCGACATCACCTGATTCAGAAACTTATCTGAATTCTCCAGTCCGATAGGCTCAGTCCACATGCGCGGACCGAAGAGGCTGTTCTTGAACATACATCTCAGATATTCATGCGCCTTCAACACATTCTCCTCCTGATTTCTGTTAGAGCCGATAGCTATAATTACTTTTGTACGAGTTTTCATTATTAAAATCATTATTTCTACAAAACAAGTCAGTTTTTCTCAGAAAAGACAGATAGCCCCTGCATTTGTATGTCATATTTTGTGCAAAGATATTAAAAATTTTGTAATAAACCGCGATTTATCCGTTTTTTTTTATATTTTTGCAGAATGAATCATCTAAAAGCAAATATTTTAGGGCTCGCTCTGCTCTGCTGCCTCCCGATGGGCGCACAGCTGAAGTGGAACCAGTCCTATCAGACATATATCAATCAGTATAAGGATCTTGCCATCGAGCAGATGCTCCGTTACCGCATTCCAGCCAGCATCACCCTAGCACAGGGACTGTTTGAGAGTGCGGCAGGAAGGAGCGACCTCGTACGCCAGGGCAACAACCACTTCGGCATAAAATGTCACAACTGGACGGGCCCAACCCAGTACCACGACGATGATGCCCGGGGCGAATGCTTCCGCGTATACCAGGACGCAAGAGACAGCTACGAAGACCACAGCAAGTTTCTGGCGCGCCAGCCACGCTACGCACGCCTCTTCGAACTCTCGCTGCACGACTACAAGGGATGGGCTCGCGGACTGAAAGCCTGCGGCTACGCCACCAACCCGCAGTATGCCAGCAAACTGATACAGATTATAGAGCTCTACAAGCTCAACCAGTATGACAAGGCCAAGCGCTACGACCGCTTCATGGCTACCCACAGCGGTACCGACCAGCCTGTAAACGCCGAGGTCTGCTGCACCCTATCCATATCTTCAACAAGAATTACTATCTCTATGCCCGCGAAGGCGACACCTTCAAGAGTATAGGCAAGGAGGTGGGCATCAGCTGGCGCAAACTGGCTCGCTACAACGAGCGCAACAAGCACGCCGTGCTGCACAAGGGCGACATCATCTATCTGAAAAAGAAACGCTCCAAGCACCTAAGCAGTATAAGAAGCGCCCTCACGTGATACAGCCGGGCGAAAGCATGTACACCATCTCGCAGAAGTATGGCATCCGACTGGAGAAACTCTACAAGATGAACCATCTCGACCCTAACATCCCGGTAAGCGTAGGAACAAGACTGAGGGTGAGATAAGTGATTAGTGATTCGGTCATTGGTGATTGATGAGAAATGTGAATGTGAATGTGAATTTTAAATGAAAATACAATGAAGAGAATGATATTATCCCTCGCCACCATGGCGATGCTGATGGCGCCCGGCACAATAAAGGCGCAAAACTTTGACGACTATTTCACAGACAAGACGCTGCGGGTAGACTATACCTTTGCCGGCAACCAGAAGCAGCAGATGATAGCAGTAGACGAACTCAACGTAATGCCACGCTGGTACGGCAAACGGCAGCGACTGGCCGAACTCCCGGTAGAGGGCAACGGACAGATAACCGTACGCGACCACCGCTCGGGCAAAATCATCTACCGCAACTCCTTCTCCACCCTCTTCCAGGAATGGCTCTCCTATCCAGAGGCAGAGAAGAACACGCAGAGTTTCGAGAACGTATTCCTCGTTCCGATGCCGAAAGATACCGTAGACATCACCCTCGACCTGCGCAACAACCGCCGCGAGATAACCACCACGCTCACCCACCAGGTAGCGCCGAAAGACATTCTGATTCATCAGAAAGGCAACAAGCCTACACCATACGTCACCCTGCAGCAGGCTGCCGACACCACCCGATGCATCCACATCGCATACGTGGCTGAAGGCTATACCGATGCAGAGATGCCTGTCTTCCTGAAAGATGCGCAGGAAGCTACAGAGGCCATCTTCGCCCACGAACCCTTCAAGAGCATGAGAGACCGCTTCAACATCGTAGCCGTAAAATCGCCATCCAAGCAGAGCGGACCTAGCATCCCAGCCAGGGCATCTGCACGAGACCGCCCTCAGCTCTCATTTCGACACCTTCTACAGCGACCGCTACCTTACCACCCTGCATCTCAAAGACCTGCACAACTGGCTGGTAGGTACCCCTTACGAGCACATCATCGTGCTGGTAAATTCGGATAAGTATGGCGGTGGCGGCATCCTCAATTCATACAATCTCACCACCTGCCACCAGAAATGGTTCAAGCCGGTAGTGGTGCATGAGTTTGGGCATTCCTTTGCCGGACTTGCCGATGAATACGCCTACGAGCAGGAGCAGATACCGATGTATCCTCACGATGTAGAGCCTTGGGAGAAGAACATCACTACCCTTGCCGATTTCCACGGAAAATGGGAGAACATGATAGACAAGAAGACCAAGATTCCTACTCCGCTCTCAAAGAAAGAGAAGGAGGCGGTGAGCAAGGTGGGTGTCTTCGAAGGTGCCGGATACAGCTTGAAGGGCGTTTACCGCGGTGTGCAGGACTGCCGTATGCGCATCAACGAAACGCCGGAATTCTGTGCAGTATGCAAGAAGGCGCTGCAGGACCTCATCGACTTCTACACGAAATAAAGAAATCATAAAAACATTATATCTATGAAAGAGCAAAACCTAAACATCAGATACATGGTGGCTCAGCTCTCAGAGTTGAGCCAGCAGGAGCAGGAGCTCGTTAACAGGGCGAAGGCTGCCACCAGCAATGCGTATGCTAACTACAGCCACTTCTATGTGGGAGCAGCCCTGCTGCTGGGCGACGGCAGAATAGTGATTGGAGCCAACCAGGAGAACGCCGCCTTCCCGTCGGGACTCTGTGCCGAGCGCAGCGCCATCTTCGGTGCCCAGAGCAACTATCCCGACCAGCCTATCCTGACGCTCGCCATAGCAGCGAGAAACGGAAATGGTTTCCTCAAGTCGCCTATCTCGCCATGCGGAGCCTGCCGCCAGGTGATACTGGAGATGGAAGACCGCTACCAGCGCCCCGTACGCATCCTGCTCTATGGCGAGAACGGCACCTACTGCTTCGACAGCATCAAAGACCTTCTCCCCTTCAGCTTCGTAGATTCGAACATGAAGGAATAAGATTACAGAGCCCACCTCTAAAAAGGGCTCAGGATATAAAGAAAAAAGCCCTACAGGAAGTTTGCATCATGCAGACTTTCCTGTAGGGCTTTCTTCTTATTCCTCCTTATACTCATTATTCCTCCCTATATTCAAAGCATCCTGCGGCAGGCTGCTCTTTCTTTCTCGGCAAACCATCACGGTCGGTTGCAGGCAGGGTTTCGGCATCTGCCTTTCCTATTGCTGCCGACTCCTTGCGCAGATGGAAATCATACTTCAGATTATCTGTGTCGAAAAGGCGGAAATGCTTCTCGGCAAACACCGTCGTATCCTTGATGTCCTCATAAACCACATGGGTGAACTTCAGACTGTCGTCCGTCTCCAGCTTCTCCGTGCGCAACACACAATGGTCGAAGAGGAAATTGAAGGCATCCTCCTCTTTCGGAGCCTCCCAGACCACCTCATCATCATGATAGCCCGTTACGAGCGAATTTCTCACCTCGAAACGAGGCAGCGGAGAGGCAAAACCGATGGCAGACTCGCGGCGCCCGTCAAACGGATAGAACTGGGCTATGGTGCAGCCGTTTACCTCAACATCGCCACCCTCAACATAGAGCGGATGGTTTAAACAATTGGTTATCTGCGAGTTATAAACCTGCACCTTGGCAGAATCAATCCTCACACCGTAGCCCTGACTGTTATGAATCGTGGCATTCTCGATGAGCAGTTTCTGCTTCGTAGCATCGCCCGCTTCTATCATCACAGCATCGTAGGCACTATGAATATCAGCAAACGAAATCCTGCAGTCATGAGCCGAAGACATCAGTCTGATGCCCTGCCATTGTCCCGGTGTGCGGTCATAAGGCAGATAATCGAACATGTGGTCCAGTCGGTCGCCCCGCATCACCACTTCCCTGTCCTTTTCGCCCTCAATCTTCAGCGAACCGAACACCTGCAAACCCGCATTCTCGTGGAAATAGAGTTGGGTGCCCGGAGCAATGGTCAGCGTAGCCGCCGAATCAACCCTGATGCCGCCATAAACCACTACCGGCAGCATGCTCTCCAGCAGCTGGTCCTGCTTCACCTCGAGCGAATTGAGTTTCATCGCATCCCATGAAAACGCCCTCAGGTTCACCTTCTGCTCCACGCCACTTTCCAGCGCAAACACCAGGTTGTCGCTCACCAGCTGCGGCTCTTTGCTGTTCTGCATCGCCGAAGTCAGTTCTACAAACACACGTATGCTGTCACCCTTCCTGATCTCCACATTCTGCGTCTGGAATCCCGCTTCGCTGCCCAGGTAAGAGCCGTCAACATTCACCCGGTAGCCCTTCTGGTTACCGTTTTCCAGCCGCACCGACTGGCAGCGCAGAGCCTTGCCCGTACGGTTGTAAACCCAGAAGCTTCGGGTAGGCGTAGGCACATTCGAGAAGGTGGTGTCCATCTTCAGCGTATCTACCGAAAACGAGAGCACATCTCCCCTCGACGTTGAGAAACTCTCATCGTCGGCACAACTGGCAAGCAGGGCGCTCATCGCCATCCCTACACCCATTATATACAAAAATCCCTTTTTCTGTTTCATATATATAAAAACGGAAAAAGGGAAATATTATTGTATCTGCCTCTACATAAACAGAGCAAAGATGGATGAGCCTACAACCGTCAGCACACCGCAAACCACGATGCTCAGACTGCTCATGGCTCCCTCTATGGTACCCATTTCCATCGCCTTTGCCGTACCCAGCGCATGGGCAGAACAGCCGATGGCGATACCTTTAGCAATAGGCTCCTTGATGGAGAGAAGCTTCAGGAATTTCTCGGCAAAGATGTTGCCCAGCACACCCGTTACGATGATGACAACCACCGAAACCGAAACATGACCACCCAACTCCTCAGAAACGCCGATACCGATGGCGGTAGTGATGCTCTTAGGCAGGAAGGTAACGTAGGACGCATGGTCGAAATGGAAGATGAGGCGAGAATGAGCACGGAGCAGAGACTCGCCAGCACGCCCGAAACAATGCCGATCAGCACAGCCCGATAATTCTTCTTCAGAAGCTCAACCTGCTGATAAAGTGGCACAGCCAGACAGATGGTGGCTGGTGTGAGCAGATAGCTGATGCTGTTGGCGCCTGCCGAATAGGTCTTGTAATCTACGCCCGTCAGCAGGAGCGTGATGATGACGAGGATGATGGAGATGAGCAGCGGGTTCATCAGCGACCATCCCGTCTTCAGCTTCAGCAGCATGCCTATGCCGTAGGCAGCCAGACTGATGAGAACGCCGAAGAAGACAGAATCCTGGAACAACTGGTTCATTTCTTCGCCTCCTTTCCTTTTCTGATTACCAACTGCGTAATCCAGCCCGAAGCACCCATCACGACGAAGGTGCTGACCACCGTAACTACGATATACTGGAACCATGCATTGCCGATATCCTGATAAGAATCAATGAGTCCTACGGCAGCCGGAATAAACATCACGGGCATGATGGCAATGAGGAAACTGCTGGTTTCGCGGATATGCTTCACCTTGATCAGTTTTGTTTCCAGCGCAAGGAAGAGCAGGATGATGCCATAGATGCTTGCCGGAATAGGCAATGGCAGCAAAAAAATGAAGCAATTCCCCCGCAAAGGAGAAAGCTATGATTATCAAAAATTGAATTAAAAACTTCATGTTGAATTACTTTAAACCTTAAACCTTGGAACTTTGAACCTTTGAATCTAAATCAAGCTAACGTACTGCTCAATGAGGCTTGCCGTCTCTTCTACGCCCAGGCGCACAGTATCCAGGCAGATGTCGTAATCATCGGCATTTCCCCAGGTAAGGCCTGTATAATACTTATGATAAGCCACTCTGCAATCCTCGGTGTGCTCTACAAACTCCTCAGCTTCCTCATACGAAAAGCCCTTCTCCTCCTGAATCTCCTTGATGCGAGCCTCCAGATTGCCGCTCAGGAAAACAGAAATCAGGTCTTTGCGCTCGCGGAAGATATAGTTGCCGCAACGGCCGATGATGATACAGTCTTCATCGCCTATCATATCGGCAAGTGTATGGAGCGGTTTTTCTGTCAGCGCCCTCTGCGTTTCGCCAAGCGACGACATCGAGAAGAGCAGTTCATCTACCGGCCGCTCATCGAAGAAAGCCTCCATCTCGTCGAGCACTCCTCTCTGTTCAGCCATTTCCATCATATTTTTACGGGTATAAAAAGGAATACCATACTTTTCGGCGAGCAGCTTGCCCACGCGAATAGCGCCACATCCACACTGGCGCGCTATCGTTATAATCATGATTCTATAAAATTAAAACGTATATAATAATTACTCAGTTCCGTTATCCCCCTCCAGCCCATCCAGGGCGGGAGTTTTATATAGCAAAAAAGCTAAGAAGATTTGACTCTTCTTAGCTTTCTTGTGTCGGGGCGACAGGATTCGAACCTGCGACCACCTGTTCCCAAAACAGGAGCGCTACCGGGCTGCGCTACACCCCGCTTTCTCATCTCTACGACACCTCTTAAGCATTGCTTTAAGCATCATTTCTGAATTGCGAGTGCAAAGGTACTACATTTTTTCGATTCCACCAAATTTTTCCATAACTTTTTTCAAAAAAATATGCATTTTAATGCAAAATGGCTGGGAAACAGGCAAAAACAAGGGCAACCCCTATCCGGAATTGCCCTTATACCTTATTTTATATATAGTAGCGGCAAAGAACACCGCAATCATACTTGCTGAACTTCTAAATCAGAAACCGACTGCCCGAATCTGTCAAACCGAGAAGACCGGCAAATCTGATTTCAGACCGGCAAATCTGATTTTACTTGATGATTCCCTCTTCTACGAAAATCTTCTTCAAGATCTGGACAGCCTGCTCAACCTGCTCTCTAGTATGAGTAGCCATGAGTGCGAAACGTACCAATGTATCCTGAGGAGCACAAGCTGGAGGAATAACAGGGTTGATGAACACACCTGCATCGTAAGCCATCTTGGTAACAACGAATGTCTTCTCAGCATCGCGTACGTAGAGAGGAATGATAGGACTCTCTGTCTCGCCAATCTCGAAACCTTCCTCGCGGAAACGCTTCAAGGCATAGTTGGTTACATCCCAGAGATTCTCGAAACGCTCTGGCTCATTCTGAATGATGTGGAGAGCCTCGAGAGCTGCTGCTGTGGCAGCTGGAGTGTTAGAGGCGCTGAAGATGTAAGTACGGCAGTTGTGACGGAGGAAGTTGATCGTATCCTTGTCTGATGCGATGAAACCGCCGATAGAAGCCAGACTCTTAGAGAATGTACCCATGATGAGGTCTACCTCATCGGTCAGACCGAAGTGGTCGCAGACACCACGACCCTGCTTGCCGAATACGCCAAGACCATGAGCCTCGTCTACCATGATAGAGCAGTTGTACTTATGCTTAAGCTTAACGATTTCAGGCAAGTTAGCCAGGTCGCCCTCCATAGAGAACACACCGTCAACAACGATGAGCTTGATAGCCTCCTCAGGGAGCTTAGAGAGCACGCGCTCCAAATCTTCCATATCGTTGTGCTTGTAGTGAAGCTGGGTAGCGAATGAGAGGCGGCGGCCATCTACGATACTTGCGTGGTCGCGGTCATCGCAGATAATATAGTCGTTACGACCTACTACGCAAGCCAAGACACCCTGATTTACAGAGAATCCTGTAGAGAAGCACAAAGTTTCATCCTTGCCCATAAACTCAGCAAGCTCCTTTTCGAGCTGCACGTGCAAATCGAGCGTACCATTGAGGAAACGGCTTCCTGCACAACCAGAACCATACTTGTCGAGCGCAGCCTTTGCTGCATCAATAACACGCTGGTCGTTAGTCAAACCTTGATAAGCATTAGAACCGAACATCAGGATTTTATGACCATCGATGTCGGTTACCTCTGTCATCTGCTTACTTGTGATCTCGCGGAAATATGGATACACACCGGCAGCCATATACTTCTGAGGTTCACGATAATTCTTGTATCTTTCTTGTAATTGTCCCATTATTAATAGGTGTATTTTATTATCTTTTTTATATTTTTCTAAGTTTCAGGATGCAAAGATACAAAAAAGAACTCAATAAATGACTTTTTTTATAAGAAAGTTTACTTTTATAGTTTTTTTAATCGATATTTCTTGTTATTTTGGGTATTTTTATTACTTTTGCAGCCTAAATTTTACAAACTCTTGACTATATAATGAAGAAAAAGATACTTTTCATCATGAATCCGATTTCAGGAACAGCCAGCAAGGCGGCAGTTCCCAGTCTGATAGATTCTGTTTTGGACAAAGAACTTTTTGAGTACGAGATAAGAATGACTGAAAGAGCTGGGCACGCTTCGGAAATTGCTACCGAAGCGAAGAACAACCATGTACATGTGGTTGTGGCGGTTGGTGGTGACGGAACCGTCAACGAGGTGGCCCGCTCACTGGTTCACTCCGATACTGCCCTCGGCATTCTGCCTTGCGGTTCGGGCAACGGACTGGCAAGACATCTGCTGCTCCCGATGAATCTGAAGAAATGCATAGAGGTCATCAACCAATGCCAGATTAGAGATCTGGATTATGGTGTCATCAACGACCACCCGTTCTTCTGCACCTGCGGCATGGGCTTTGACGCTTTCGTCAGCATGAAGTTTGCCGAGAGCGGCAAGCGTGGTCCTATCACTTATGCTGAAAATATCCTGCGCGAGGGATTGAAGTATAAGCCTGAGACTTACACGCTGGAGGACGAGACGGGCACCAAGCAGTATAAGGCGTTCCTCATTTCCTGTGCCAACGCATCTCAGTATGGCAACAATGCCTATATTGCCCCTCAAGCATCCATGAGCGACGGTTTGATGGATGTCGTCATCATGGAACCATTCGATGTAATCGAGGCGCCTCAGGTAAGTTTCGACATGTTCAACAAGACATTGGACAAGAACTCGAAGATCAAGTCGTTCCGCTGCAAGAAGCTCCATATCACCCGCAGTCAGCCAGGCGTAATCCATTATGATGGCGACCCTGTGATGACGGGTGCAGAGATTGATGTTCACCTGGAAGAAAAAGGAATCAAGATGGTGGTGAACCAATTTGCCAACAAGAACGACCGCAAGCCGAACATGATTCAGTCTGCCTTTGCCGATTTCTTCAACGACATCAATGCCGTGCGCGATGATATTCATAAAGACATCCAGCGCCAGAGCAAAAGAGTAGAAGCTATCAGCAAACTGGTACAGAAGAAGCTGAACCTTTAAGTAGTGAGTAGTGATCACTAATCACTACTCACTAAGATAGAATTCTTCCGTTATTTTCCTATACCATTCCGAGCGGTTTCCCTGCGAATCCATCATCGTTTCAACATGCTCTTCATAAGGCGAAATGCGATGCTTGGCAAAACTCAGCATAAAGCGCTTTGGCTGCTTGCGCTCTACCGTCTTCACACCACACTTCCGTATAAGATAAAAACCTAATATACAAGACTCTGCAACAAACTGCTCCACTACTTCTACGGGAACAATTGCAGAGAAAATGCCGTCATCAGAAAGCAGCCGTTTTACACCCGCAAACAAATCGCGGAACGGAAGACTGTCCGTATGTCTCGCCATCGTCCTCTTACTGTCCGGATTTTTCAAGCTATCTACAAAGAACGGAGGATTGCTCACTATCGCATCAAAAACACCGGCAGACTTCAAATCTTCAGCAGTTTCCAAAGCCTCAGCAGCTTCCGAAGTTCCCCCGAAATCCTGCAGTCTGCAGCATTCTATTTCCACCCTGTCGCGAAACGGACTTGCCATCACATTTTCCCTCGCCTGTCCGCAGGCATCAGCATCCATATCAATCCCCACTACCTCAGCTTCAGGAAAACGCTGCGCCATCATGAGCGAAATCAGTCCCGTTCCGGAACCAATGTCCAGAACCCGCCTGCCACCTTGCGCCCATGCACCCAGCAAAACGCCGTCAGTTCCCACTTTCATGGCACAACGGTCTTGCTCTATCTCAAACTGTTTAAATCGAAAATTACCCATAAATTCTTCTGTCTCTTTACAGAAGAAAACGAATGCGCCGCCGATTTATTTTATCGCAAGCAGCAGAAATTGCCACTTCCACCTGCAAAAGCAGCTACTTACATCTATAAAAACGGGTACTAATATATAGAAAAAGCAATTTTATTATTAAATAATCTATCATCTTCCACGATATTTCACAAAAAATGAGTACCTTTGCACGGAAATATAGAAATCATAACAAAATGGATAATAGAAGAACAAGTACCCGAATACAAATGATTGCAGACTACGAGGGCGACCCGAAAACCCTGATCGAAGACCAGGAAGAAGGTTTGTACCCTACCCTCTGCATGCGAGATATTGTAGTTTTCCCTACCAACATGACCCCTATCGTTGTGGGCAGAAAGGAAAGTCTGAATCTTGTCCGGATGCTGGAAAAGAAACCAGACACCATATTCTGCGTATTCTGCCAGAAAAACAAAGATACAGAATCGCCCTACGAAGAAGACCTCTACCCTGTAGGTGTCTTCGCCAAACTCATCAAGGTGATCAAGATGCCTGGCACAGAGCAGATGAGCATCATCATCCAGGGTCTGGGCAGATGTCAGATGAAACATCTCGTTCAAAAAGAGCCTTACACAGTAATTGACGTAAAAAGTCTTCCGGAGAAATGGCCTGACGAGAACAACGATGAACTCTTCAGAATGCTCTACGAGAACTTCCATTACGAAGCGACAGACTATATCAAATCAAACGCCAACTATACTGATGAGGCTATCCAGGCCATCAACGAACTCTCGAGCATTCATATGCAGTGCAACTTCATGTGCTCCCTCCTCCCTTTCTCCATCGAGGATAAAATCAAGATGCTGAAAGAGGAAAATCTCAGCGAGCGCATCATGATTGCCATCAGATCCCTGAACAAGGTGCGCCATCTGCTACGCATCCAGACTGAGATTGAGAACAAAACCCACTACGACCTCGATGAACAGCAGAAGGAATACTTCCTCAAGCAGCAGATCAAGAACATCAGGGAAGAACTGGGAGAAGGCAACGCCAGTCCGGAGAAGAAGGAGATTCTGGAGAAGGCGAAAAAGAAGAACTGGAGCGAGGAAACTGCCAAAATCTTCAAGAAAGAAATTGCCAAGCTCGACACCCTGAACCCGCAGAGTCCTGACTATTCGATACAGATAGGATTCCTGCAGACCATGGTAGATTTGCCTTGGAACTCCTACACCCAGGACGACCTCAGTCTGACCCGTGCCAAGCGCATCCTGAACCACGACCACTACGGCATGGAGAATGTGAAGGAACGCATCCTGGAATTCCTCGCCGTAAGAGCACTGAACGGCGGCGGCAAGAGTCCTATCCTCTGCCTCTACGGTCCTCCGGGCGTAGGAAAGACCAGTCTGGG
>ENA-OQHV01000059-OQHV01000059.1-human-gut-metagenome-genome-assembly--contig:-NODE-59-length-19178-cov-2.467797_pt1 | contig 19178 bp, 15 predicted proteins | sample MGYA00242641_ERZ504732 | MGnify/ENA primary metagenome ERZ504732 (study PRJEB26092, sample SAMD00036222) | human gut metagenome | host: Homo sapiens | study: EMG produced TPA metagenomics assembly of...
CAAGCGGGTACACCCCGAACCGAACTTTAATTAGCAAGATTTTCAAAGATCTCTCGTGCTTACAGCGTACAGCTGCTTAGCACATTATTGAATTATTAACGAACTATTGAATAAATAAATCTGCGGTTTTTTATTTACTGGCAATAAACAAATCGAATATAAGTTCTATCATCAAAGCTCTTATTGCCCTCTACGATGCCCTTGGTGGCGATAAAGGAACGGATGTTCTGAGGGTCGTTGGCTATCTGCTCTGCCAATGCCGCCTCGCTCGCTGCCAAGGTTGGCTTCAGGAACGGATATCCATCGCTCGCCAATACAATCTCGGAGGAAGAAGATGGAATTGTATCTGATGCAGAAGCGGAGTCAGAGCAAGGGACTGAATCTGATGCTGGAACAGAATCCTGAACAGAACTAGAAGCTGAAACAGAGACAACCTTCACTCCCTCCCGATAGATAGGAAATCCATCAATAACCGTATAGGTCTGGTTCTGCCCCGAAAGCATCGCCTTGATAAGCAATGGCTCTATCTGCTTTCTAGCCTCAGCAGGCGAAAGGCCCTGCTCTATCAGTTCTACCCTCTTTCTGGCAATCTCCTGCTCATAAGGCTTGCCGTTCTCATAAAGCTTTCCATCGATGATTGCCTGGCAATCGCCCACCATCCATACTTCATTCCTTGTTCGGCTATAAAGGATAGCCGAGGCGGTAAGCCGCTCTTCCGGATGCTCCTTCAACCGCTCTTCCACCCCAAGCTTTTCATACACCTTATTATATATATACGCCGTTACGCCCAGACAGAAATCATCTACCGAGGCATCCGCCTTCAGTTCCTCCCAGATATACTCCGAGATAAGCATCATGGCATATCTTCCGTTCTTCATATCAGGATTGAGATGCTTCGGCGTCTTGCTCGTACTGCCATCAATCACAGCGATGAAATCATCGGTAACTACCATTCCATCCTCACAAGCCTCAGGGCTCTTCTTTCCTATGATACTGCTTTCTATAATCTTCATAAAATCTACTTATCTATCCGGTTATATATCTGAAAAAAGGCTACCCATCCAGGTAACCTTTTTACTCGTTTATTTATCTCTTAAGCCTTCACCTTCTTTAATCTGATAACCAGCTGTATGAAACTTGGAATCATGATGCAGAGAGAGAAACCTACGGCATAATACATGGTTTTCTCATCGCCATGGAAGAGGTCGATGAGTTTGCCATCGCTCTGAGGCATGATATTGGACAGGACATACGCCATCGTATTATTCACCCAGTGGAGCAGGATGCCCGGAACAAGACTCTTGGTGCGATAATACATCCAACCCAGGAGTAAGCCCAGCAGGAGGGCATTGACAAACTGCGCTACGTTGGCGTGAACCAGACCGAAGATGGCAGCCGAAATCATGATGGCTACCCAATGGTTCTTCTTGCTCATAAGACCCAGCAGAGTGCGGAGAACGGCTCCACGGAACACAACCTCCTCAGCAAAAGGCGCCAGAACGCCGATAGCCACATAGCCCCAAGGCTCCTTCATGAGCGATGCGAATATCTGCTCGGTATTTTCGTCCATCTCGATGCCTATCTGCTCATATATGAACCCCAGAGGAATGATGGTTCCCAGGGTGAACAATGCCACCCAGAGAAGCGTTGCCCAAGGCTTGGAAAGCAGATAATCGCGGGTCAGCGGTGTCCACTTCGTCTTCAGGAAGATGACGAGGGTGATAACGTTGCTGAACGCTGAGGTAAGCGCCGTCAGGATAGGATTGCTGCCCGAACTGATAGCCAGGAGCGTTGCCTGGTAACCTTCGCCCTTAATGCCCGCCCAGATTCCTACGCCAGCATACATCACGATAATCTGTACTACTATAAATATAATCAGGTAGAGGACGATATCCGTCAAACCTCTCTTTAAATTAATCTTTGCCATTGCTTTTACTGTTTATAATTAATCGTTTATAGTTAATAGCATTCTCGCTATCATTCCGCTTCCTTTTCAAAGAGATCCAGCACGGTCTGCTCATCCTCTTTCAGCTGCGCCGCCAACTCCTCGGGACTGTCAAACTTCTGTTCGCCCCTTATTCGCTTCACGAAGCTTACGAGCAAGAGCTGGTCATAAATATCCCCGTCGAAATTGAAGATGTGCGTCTCTAGCGTCAGTTGTCTGCCATTGAAGGTTGGGCGATTGCCCACATTCATCATTCCCCGTTTCCATACCACCGTATTCTCCAGTCTTACCCTTACGGCATAGACACCAGGGGCAGGAATCAGCTGTCCGAAGTGAGAGATGTCGAGATTGGCTGTAGGGAAACCGAGCTTTCTGCCTTCATGGAATCCATTCACCACCTTTCCGATGAGGGTGTAAGGGAATCCGAGGCACTGGGCAGCCATCTCCACTTCTCCCTCTTTCAGGAAAGAGCGGATGACGGAAGAAGAGATATTGATGCCGTCTATCTGGAAAGCTTCGTTCCTGATTACCTCGATGCCCATTTCCCTGCCGTAGCGCACGTAATCTTCGAAAGTCTCCTCGCGGTTGTGACCGAAGCGATGGTCGTAGCCGATGAAGAGTTTCCTTACGTTGAGATGGTCGTGGAGCACCTGCTGCATAAACTCTCTTGCCGACATGGCAGCCATCGCCTTGTCGAAATGCAGCACCACAGCATTATCCACTTCCGTCTTCGAAAGCAGCAGCAGCTTGGAGTCGAGTGTGCTCAGCATCTCTGGCTGATAATCTGCCTGCAATACCTTGCGGGGATGCGCATCGAAGGTGATGACGGTGGATTGCAAGCCTTCCTTTCGTGCCGTCTCTACGAGATGATGAATCAGGAACTGATGTCCCCGATGCACCCCATCGAAGAAACCGATGGTTGCCACACAAGGCGGCAACTGCACGATATCATTATAATGTATTGTATTCATAAGGACTGTCTTTAACATTCATATCAGAAGAAGAACTCCGATGGATTATCTTCTCTTTGCTATCATTCTCTTAAAAGTTCTCCACAGCTCGCCCGCCCAAATTACAACGGAGGTTGAGCCGATGATGAGCAGCCACTCGTGGAGCGACAATGGTGTGGTGCGGAACATTTCGCCACCAAAGGTTACGATGATCCACTGACCCACCAATACCAGTACAAGCACCAGAATCATTCCCTTATCCTTCAGGAAATGGCGGAAGGCGGTGTGATGGCTCATCAGAGCCTTGGCATTGAAGAGGTTCCAGAACTGAATCATCACGAAGGTGGTGAAGAACATGGTCAGTTCATGAACATCTACTCCACCCTTGCCTCTGCGCTCGCAGTAAACCAGCAGGGCAAACATCACGAGGAAAAAGACGATGCCGCAGAACAGAATGCCGAAACCGATGCTCTTGTTGATGATGAAATCGGATGCCTTGCGTGGTTTATCCTTCATCACCTCGTGAGATGGAGGCAATGAGGCAAGTGCCAAGGCTGCGAAGGTATCCATGATAAGGTTCACCCAGAGAATCTGGGTTACCGTCAACGGCATTTCAGTTCCGATAACTGAGCCGCCAAGCACCAGCAGGAGGGCTGCCACGTTTACTACCAACTGGAAGAAGAGGAAGCGCTGCAGGTTGCGATAGAGCGAGCGGCCCCACATCACGGCGTTGGCGATAGACTTGAAGGAATCATCGAGCAGGGTCATATCCGAAGCCTCCTTAGCCACGGAAGTTCCCGAACCCAGCGACAAGCCCACGTGAGCATAGTGAAGCGCCGGAGCATCGTTGGTACCGTCGCCTGTTACGGCAACCACCTCGCCACGCTTCTGGAGCATCGCCACCAGTCGCTGCTTATCGGTAGGACGGGCACGGCTCATCACACGGATATCCTTTGCCCGTTCGTAAGCCTCTTCATCAGAAAGAGCCTCCCACTGTTCGCCCGTAATCATCTGCTGGTCGAGCGAGGTCAAAGAGCCATCTGCTCCGATATTCTCAGGTTCATCTTCGAAGACACCTATCTGCTTGCCTATCTCCAAGGCGGTGGCAGCCGTATCACCCGTAACCACCTTCACCTCGATACCCGCATGGCGGCACTCCTGCACGGCAGCAGGAACATCCGGACGGATAGGATCGGCAATGGCTGCAATGGCCTGCAACTGAAGGTCGTTGGCATCGAGAAGTGCTACCACTTCGGCAGTAGAGGTTCTGGAAGTTCTCATGATAGAAGCTTCTATCTTCTTATAGGCGAACGCCAGGGTTCTCATAGCCTTATGCTGCCACTCATCGAGTTCTTCGACTGACTGTCTCTGCATTCTATCTTCGATGATGCATTTCTTCATCACGATTTCAGGCGCACCCTTTACGAAGAGATAGGTCTCGCCATCAACTTCTGCCAAGGTTGCCATCATCTTTCTCTCAGTAGAGAAAGGCAACTGCTTGAGCACGTTCACCTGCTTGCGGAGTTCTTCATAATCCTTGCCCTGGGCATCGAGCCAGAGCAGGAGAGCCGATTCGGTAGGATTTCCGATAGGTTTGCCATCATTCAACTCGGCTGTAGAATTGAGGGCAATGGCAGTATCAAGCAGCGCCTCATCGCCCAGCTTGAGTTCCAGGGCACTCACCTGCATTTTGTTCTGGGTAAGCGTACCGGTTTTATCGGTACAGATTACGGTAACCGCACCCATGGTTTCGCAGGCATGGAGCTTGCGCACCAGATTGTTCGACTTCAGCATTCTTCGCATGTTGAGCGCCAGAGAAAGGGTAATCGCCATCGGCAATCCCTCCGGCACCGCCATCACAATCAGGGTAACAGCCATCATGAAGTATTTCAGCACGATTTCTGCCATATAGAAATAATCCTTGCCACCCCATGCCGGATTGGTGAGGATATCGTGAATCAGGAAGATGAAGAAGGCTGCCACAGATACTACAGAGCCTACCTTGGAAATCATCTTAGCCAACTTGTCGAGCTGCATGTGAAGCGGTGTCTCTACCGAAGTCTGCTCGGTAGATTTCTTCGCCACCTTACCAATCTCGGTAGCATCGCCCACGGCAGTAACCACGAACTCACCCCTGCCATTCATCACCATGGTAGAACGGAGGATGATGTTGCGAGGATAGGCACCATCGCCACCGCCTTCCAGAGATTTCTCGGTAACGGGTTCGCCCGTAAGGGTAGATTCATTAATCTGCAGGTCGTTGCAGACGATGAGTTCTCCATCGGCAGGCACCTCGTCGCCCACTTCCACGAGCACTACATCTCCCACCACCACATCGTGGCGTGGAATCTCCATCACCTTACCATTGCGACGCACCTTAACCGGCTGCTCTTCGCTGAGCGCCGTAAGCAGATTAAACTTCTTGGCTGCATCGCGCTCAAAGTAGAAGCCAACGGTAGTAGCAAGGAAAACTGCCACGAAGATACCGATGGTCTCCATGAAATTCTTTTCGATAAAAGCAAGGATGAGAGATACGAAAGCCGCCACAAGAAGTATCTGGATAATCGGGTCGCGATATTTATCCAAATACAGTTTCCATAATGAAGTACGTTGAGGAGGGGTGAGCACGTTTTTGCCATGCTGTTCCCTACTCTGTTTTACTTGTTCGTCGGTAAGACCGATTCTTTTGTTTTTGTCTATGTCCATTTCAGAATAGATATACTTTTCTTTTTTGTGTACGATTAATAAGTACATACGCACGTGTGCGCACATAATTTGGTGCAAAGATACGCTATTTTTCTGATTCTAAGAAAATTTTTTAAGATTTTATTTGGTTATTTGCCCAAAATCTAGTATCTTTGCACTCGAATTTGATAAAAATTCAACGGACTTGTAGCTCAGTTGGTTAGAGCAACAGACTCATAATCTGGAGGTCCTAGGTTCAAGCCCTAGCTGGTCCACGCTTCTATTACAGCGACTTACGAGCAATCGTGGGCCGCTGTTTTTCTTTTTGCACAGAACTTATCCGGCAAGAAAAAGAGGGCAACTGGAGCTTTTGCAACCAAGTTGCAGAAACCTTTTCGTAATTTTGCAACCGAAATAGAAAAAGGAACTGAATGTTCCTGGTTATATAGAACTAAAAGTATTGCAAAATTATGGAAGAAATGAAACATTCTCACGAACATCATCATGAACATCATCATGACTGCTCATGCGGCACAGAAGGACATGAGCACCAGGGGTGCGGTTGCCACCACCATCATCACCATGAAGAAGGCGGTTTGAAATCCAAACTCTTTCTGATAGGAGCAACCATCATCCTCCTGATTATCGCTGTTTTCATCGAAAAGGAATACAGTCTGGCTACCTGGCAGTTACTCCTCGTCTATCTCATTCCTTATTTATTGATAGGACATGAGACGCTGGGCGAAGCTGCAGAAGGTATTGCCAAGGGCGATATGTTTAACGAAAACTTTCTGATGGCTATTGCAACCATCGGAGCACTTTGCATCGGATTCTTCCCAGGATCAGATACAGAATTCCCGGAGGCAGTCTTTGTGATGCTCTTCTTTCAGGTGGGCGAACTCTTCGAAGGATATGCGGAAGGAAAGAGCCGCGACAGTATTTCGCATCTGATGAATATTAGACCGGATGTAGCGAATGTTGAAAGAAACGGAAAAGTAGAGTCGGTTTCGCCGGAAGACGTCAAGATAGGAGAAACTATCGTAATCCGTCCGGGAGAGAAAGTTCCATTGGATGGTATTGTTGTTGAGGGAAGCTCAGCCTTGAATACCATTGCCCTGACAGGTGAGAGTATGCCACGGGATTTGAATGAGGCGATACTATCATGTCCGGTTGTATCAACCTTTCAGGAGTAGTTCGTGTACGCACCACCAAGAGTTTTGGCGAAAGTACCGTATCCAAGATTATCTCTCTGGTAGAGAGTGCAGACAAGAACAAGTCGAAGAGCGAGGCTTTCATCACCCGTTTCGCCCGAGTCTATACTCCTATCGTTGTTTTCGCAGCCATTGCCCTGGCGGTTATTCCTCCATTCCTGGCAGCTACAGGAATCGTAGGTGCAGGAACCTTTGGCGAGAACTTCCCATTATGGCTCAACCGCGCCTTGATATTCCTGGTAGTTTCCTGTCCTTGCGCCCTGGTCATCAGCGTGCCCCTCACCTTCTTTGGCGGCATCGGCGGAGCATCCCGGAACGGTATTCTCATCAAGGGCAGCAACTATATGGATGCTTTAGCCAAGGTGGGAACCGTTGTGTTCGACAAAACCGGAACTCTGACCCACGGAGAGTTTGCCGTGGCAGCTGTTCATGCTGATGATTTCTGCCTAGACCATTCATCCCACGATGCAGATAATGTGCATATTGGCGAATATTCTGACAAGGAGAAGATTCTGCTGCATTTGGCGGCTCATGCCGAGCATTTCACCACTCATCCTATCGGCGCAGCCCTGCGTACTGCCTTTCCGCAAGAAGCAACAGATGGCTGCGAGGTGACCGATGTAGAGGAGATTGCAGGACAGGGTATCCGTGCAAAAGTGAACGGCAAGGTGGTTTGCGTGGGCAACAAGAAGATGATGGAAAGCATCGGTGCCCAATGGCACGACTGCAACCAGGTGGGAACCATCATCCACGTCGCCATTGATGGCAAGTATGCGGGACATATTGTGATCAACGACACCCTTAAGGGAGGAAGCGCCCATGCCATCAGAGAGCTGAAAGAACTTGGAGTAGAGAAAACGGTAATGCTGACGGGTGACCGCAGAGAAGTAGGAGAAGATGTTGCCCACAAACTGGGACTGGACGAGTGTCGTACCGAACTGCTGCCAACCGACAAGGTTTTGCATGTAGAACAACTGCTGAAGACAAAACCGGCAGGCAAGACACTCGCTTATGTAGGCGATGGCATCAACGATGCCCCTGTATTGAAGCGTGCCGATGTGGGCATTGCCATGGGTGGACTGGGTAGCGATGCAGCCATCGAAGCTGCCGATGTAGTACTGATGGATGATGACCCTAGAAAGATTGCCCTTGCCGTGAAGATAGCCAGGAGAACCATTCATATCGCTCACGAGAACGTGGTATTTGCCATCGGAGTGAAGGTTGCCGTACTGATTCTCGCCACCATTGGTCTCGGCACCATGTGGATGGCTGTCTTTGCCGATGTAGGTGTTACGGTACTGGCTGTATTGAACGCCATGAGAAGTTTGGGTAAAAATCGTCTTTTTTATCGTTAAATACCAAAATAAGTTGTATCTTTGCAACCGAATTTTAATATACAATACTGAATGGTTATGTATAAAAAAGACATTTTGACTATGAATAAGATTATCAAACTCATCTTCGTGCTCTGCTGCTTCTGCGGCATTGCACAGGCTCAGCCTCAACGTCCTAAGCTCGTTGTAGGCATAGTTATCGACCAGATGCGATGGGATTATCTCTATCGCTACTACGCCCGCTACGGCGAAGGCGGATTCAAGAGAATGCTCGGAGAAGGATTCAGCGTAGAAAACTGCAAGATTCCTTACATCCCTTCGGTTACAGCCATCGGCCACTCTTCTATCTGGACCGGTTCCGTTCCTTCCATCCACGGAATTGCAGGAAATAACTTCGTGAAGGATGGAAAGGTAGTGAATTGTACTGCCGACGATACCGTCAACCCTGTAGGTTCTGGCAGCAAGGCTGGCAAGATGTCGCCTCGCAATCTGTGGGTAACCACCATCGGCGATGAACTCCGTCTGGCTACCAACAACCGCTCTAAGGTGATTGGTGTAGCCTTGAAAGACAGAGCATCCATCCTCCCTGCAGGCCATCACGCCAATGGCGCTTTCTGGTTTGATGACAAGTCGGGCAAGTTCATCACCAGTACTTTCTATATGGATAAGTTGCCTGAATGGGTGAACAAGTTCAACAAGCAGAAACTCCCGAACAAGTATCTATCTAAGAAATGGGAGACGCTCTACCCTATCGATTCCTACAAGGAGAGCACCAGCGATGACAACAACTACGAGAATGGAATTGTTGAAGGCGAAAAGGCAGTATTGCCACTCGATCTGCCTACCTTATATAAAAAGCATGGTTATAAGATTCTCCGCAACACCCCATTCGGCTGCAATCTGACTTTCGATATTGCCAAGGCTGCCATCGAGGGCGAGAACCTGGGTAGAAACACAGATACTGACCTGCTGACCATCAGCTGCTCCAGCACCGATTACATCGGACATCAGGTGGGCGTGAACGCCATCGAAACAGAAGATTGCTATCTCAGATTAGATAAGGCATTGGCAGATTTCTTCGCTTATCTCGACCAGACCGTGGGCAAGGGAAATTATCTCACCTTCCTCACCGCCGACCATGGAGGCGTGAACAACGCTACCTTCCTGCAGGATCAACGAATCCCTGCCGGCATCTGGAACAAGAAGGGACTGGTAGATGAATTGAACAAGAGTCTGAAGACAAAGTTCAACACCAACAAGGACCTAGTAAAGACCATTATGAACTATCAGGTATTCTTCAACACAGATATCATCGAAGAACTCGGTTTGGATTACGCAGCCATCAAGCAGGCAGTGTAGATAGATTGAAGAAAGACAAGGATGTGCACTATGCCTTCGACATGGAGAAGACCTCTATCGAGAGCATCCCTGAAGAGCTGAAGTTTCGCGCCATTAACGGTTATAACCGCGAGCGCAGCGGAGGTGTTCAGATTGTACTGAAACCAGGTCACTACGATTATTACAGCAGCAAGGGAACTACCCACGGAGCATGGAATCCATACGATATCCATATTCCTTGCCTGTTTATGGGTTGGGGCATCCAGCACGGCGAGAGTGCCCAGCCTCACTATATGACAGATATTGCCGCTACCGTTTGTGCGATGCTGCATATTCAGGCACCTAACGGCTGCATCGGCACACCGATATTCTAATAAAAAACAAAAAGCCAGATAATAACAAAGGCTAGGTTCACGATTCTGGGAACCTAGCCTTTATTTTTTATTCAAAAGAAGATGTTCTTCTATTCCGAGAAGAACATCTCTTATTCTTCGTTCATAATCTTCATATATTCCTCGTAAGAAATATATCTGCCACCCATCGATTTGAGATGAGGAGTCTCCAACTGACAATCTATCATCTTGCCACCGTGCTCCTGCAAGTATCTGGCAAGGAAGATGAGGGCAATCTTAGAAGCTGACGGAACCCTGGAGAACATGCTTTCTCCTATAAAAACCTTGCCGATGGTGACACCATAAAGTCCACCCACCAGTTCATCGGTTCATTATCCCATACCTCTACGCTCGCCGCAAAGCCCTGCTTATGGAGGGCAGTAAATGCCTGGATGATGTTCTCGCCCAGCCATGCGCCATCTTCCCAATACCGTCCGTTGGTCTTGCTGCATCCCCGTATCACACCATCGAAATCTTCGTTGATTCCTACGCTGTATCGGTTCTTTCTCATCAGGGTACGCATGGAATGACTGATGTGGATTTCATCAGGGAAGATGACGAAACGCTTCATCGGACAGAACCAGAGTATTTCAGGCTGGTCACGGAAACTATACCAGGGAAAGATGCCATTGCTATAAGCCAGCAACAGGCGGTCGATACTCAAATCGCCACCAATCGCAAAGCATCCATCCTCATCGCCATAATGCGGATCGGGAAAGTAAATCTCGTCCGCAGTATCATCTATCTGTAATATCATACGCTTATCTTTTATCAAGAATATTCTTGACTAGACTTTCATTCTAATAATTAATCACCAGTTCCTTTCCGTCAAAGTCGACATGCGCCTTGCCACCCTTCTTGAGTTTGCCGAAGAGCAGCGCCTTCATCAAGATCGGTTTCAGGCGGTTACCGATGACACGGTCCATCTCGCGGGCACCATATTCCTTGGTAAAGCCCCATTTCAGCAACTGTTCACGCGCAGCATCGGTTAACGTTACGGTAACTCCCTTTGCTGCCAGTTTCGCATCGAGTTGACGAAGTTTCTTGGCCAGAATCAGCTCTGCCATGTGCTTATCCATATCGTTGAACACCACCATGTCGGAAAGTCGGTTGATAAACTCAGGCTTGAAAGTCTTCTTCACCTGTGCCAGCATCGCATCGCCACGACTTACGTTTCCATTGAAACCTACGCTAGCCCGTGAAGCATATTGCGCTCCGGCATTTGAGGTCATGATGAGAATCACGTTACGGAAATCAGCCTTCTGACCCTTGTTATCAGTCAGACGGGCATAGTCCATTACCTGGAGCAGGATGTTGTAGATATCGCTATGCGCCTTCTCTATCTCGTCGAGCAGGAGTACACAGTTTGGCGTCTTGCGGATGGCATCGGTCAGAAGTCCTCCATCCTCATAACCCACGTATCCGGCTGGCGAACCGATGAGTTTTGCCACGGTATGCTTCTCGGTATATTCACTCATATCGAAGCGTACCAGTTCGATGCCGAGTTCCTTGGCCAACTGCCGTGCCACCTCGGTTTTTCCTACTCCGGTAGGTCCCACGAAGAGGAGCGAAGCCAATGGTTTGTCATCATCTGTCAATCCCGCCTTTGCCATCATCACAGCCTCAACCACCTTGTCTACAGCCTTGTCCTGACCGTAAATCTTGTCGAGTATGCGCTGGCGGAGCGTAGCCAAAGCATCGTTATTCTCATCTTTCATCGCAGCCGCATCAATCTTGCAGACTTTAATCAGAATCTGCTGGATGATAGCCTTGGTAACATAAGAGCGCTGGCGAGATTCTACCGGATGCACTTCCAGATAAGCACCCGCCTCATCCATCAGGTCGATGGCCTTGTCTGGCAGACAGCGGTTGCTGATATATTTGGCGCTGGCACGGACGGCATATTCCAGGGCGTCCTTGCGATAGGTTACATTGTGGAACTTGTTGTATTTATACTGCAAGCCCTCCAATATCTTGATAGCCTCCTCCTCGGTAGGTTCCTTGATGTCAATCTGCTGGAACCGGCGCACGATGCCCTTGCTCTGAGCCATGTAACGGTTATATTCCTCGTAGGTGGTAGAACCGATGAAACGGATATCACCTGCCTCCAGATATTGCTTCAGCATATTGGATGCATCAGGTCCGCCATCTGAGCCACGACCGGCACCTATCATATTATGAATCTCATCAATGTAGATGATGGTGTTGCCTTCCTTCACGGCTCCTTCCATCACCATCTTGATGCGTTTCTCGAAGTCGCCACGATATTGGGCACCGGCAAGCATCTGTCCCATATCCATGCCGTAGATGCGAGCCCCCTTGAGGCGTTCAGGAACCTGGTTTTCGTTGATGAGTTTGGCGAGACCATAGACCAGAGCTGTCTTGCCGACTCCGGCTTCTCCGATGTGGAGCGGATTGTTCTTCTCGGCACGGCAGAGCACCTGGATGGTTCTGTCCAGTTCCTGTTCTCTTCCGATGAGCGGATTGTGCTCTTCTACCTTGTCAGAAATACAGGTAACCAGCTGATGCCAATCCTGTACAACCTGTCTTCTGCCTTCTTCCTCGTCGTCGTCATACTCGTCGGCATAATCGTCATCATCAAAGTCTGCTCCCATGCCCATGCCAGCCTCTCCAGTATCTTCTCCAATAGGATAATAACTGTCAACGCTCGCCAGGAACTCGCCCTGCCGGTCGCCCACATTCTTACACAGCAGGAAGGCGGCTTCTGAATTCTGCAAGCCAAACATCGCCTGCACAAAATGGGGTACATTCACCAGCTGTCTGTCGGCAGCAGCAGCCAGGGCGCACGCCGTTCCAAACATAGTTTTGAAGAGCGATGACGGCTCTGGCAGATACTTGATGGTTTCAGGCACACGCTCCTGCTTGGCGAGCCATCCCACCAAGTCTTCGTGCATCTTGAGGCTGTCTACGCCTTCTTCCTGCAGCGCCTGACAGAATGCATACTGCCTGAGCAACGCCAGCAGCATGTGCTCGGGCATCACGAACTCGTGGTCGAAGAACCGGGCTTGCTTCATGGCATCGTCCATCAGAACACTCATATATCGGGTCAATCCCATACTGTCCATTCTATTTTTTCCTTTCTTTTTCTTAGCATATATTGGGGATATTTCCCCGAAAACAACGCCTATTCCGGCATATAAGTGAGTTTAAGCGGAAACTTCTGCGTACGGGCTTTCTCCATCGCTTTCTCCACTTTACTCTTGGCGATGTCATAGCTGTAGGTGCCCACCACGGCTTTCTCTTCGTGATGAACCTTGAGCATGATTGCTTCAGCCTCAGCCTGCGACTTGAAGAAGATGGATTCGAGGATTTCTACCACGAAGTCCATCGGTGTAAAGTCGTCGTTGAACATCATTACCACGTAACGTCCCGGCTCCTTGAGCCTGGTTTTCTGGCGTTCACGAATTGCTGTTTGTTCTTGAGCCATATTTTAATTCTTACTTTTTATAAGCATTGGTAATCTCCACAACATAAACATCGTGGAATCCACCCTTGGCACCATACCACTGGAGCAGGTCCTTGTCAAGGAACTTCTCGGTGGTCATACTGTCCTTATAAAGTTTGCGGCATTCCAGGGTGAGTCGTGACTGATCGAAGGCGATGCTGCCGTTATCAGTTTCTACAGGAACCAGTCCTGTTTCCTTCACCTTATCCAAATCGCGTCCGCTCTTAGAGCCGCAGAAGTTATAAATCTTCCGAGCCTCCTCGCTGTTGCCGAGGAAAGAGAGAGTCATGAACTCATTCTCCTCGATGATGCCGTGGGTGAAACGCTCCGGACGGATAAAGACCACAGCCACCGGCTTGTTCCAAAGCCATCCCAAACAGCCCCAAGAGGCGGTCATCATATTGAAATGATCCTTGTTGCCGGCACATACCAGCATCCACTCCTTACCAATAGTCTCGAAGACGTTGTCATTCAGTTCTTTTACGTTGATCTTTTCCATCTTATCTGTTCCTTTCTTTTTAAGTTCTAATTACCATAAAATTGCGACAGCAGTATTCTGATTGCTGAATGCTGCCCATATCAACTGCAAAGATACAAGAATAATCTGAAAAAGCGAATGTTTCTTTAAGAAAATCGCATCACCCTATTGAGGATTATGCCTAATTAATACTTTTTTATGCCACAAGAAGGCTGAATTGAATACGATTTGTGAGGTAGGAAACCGACCTTGATTTACTTTAACTTTGCATCAGCTGTTGAAAAAATAATTCACATTTTATTTTGTCAGTTGCCTAAAAGGCAGTACCTTTGCACCCCGAATGCCGAAAGCCGGGAAGGCGGAAGGCTTCCATTTTTTATTCATTTATAAACATTTAATTTAATGTACAAAACAATTTTCAACAAGCGCAACAGCTTGAAGTTCAACCGATTCTCTAACAAGAGCTACTCACTCTTCGCAGTTTTGGGACGAGAGGTACTTGTTGGTGCACTCAGCGTTGCTACCCTGAGCCATGCTAAGGCAGCAGGCGTAAGCACAGAGGGAGCCAAGGTTGATTCTACCCTCTACAAGGGCGGAAAGGCTTACGAGCTGGATGCGGTGAGCGTTACCGGATCTCGTGCGCCGATGACTGTAGAACAGTCACCTAAGATTGTGTCTGTCATTACCCGCGACGATATTCATCGTGCGGCTGCGCAGACTATCAACGATGTATTGAAATTAGCTACCGGCGTGGATGTCCGTCAGCGTGGTGGCTTTGGTGTTCAGACGGATATCTCCATCAATGGTGGAACCTTCGACCAGATTACCATTCTCCTGAATGGTGTCAACATTTCCAATCCTCAGACTGGTCACAATGCTTCTGATTTTCCTGTAGCTCTTGCTGACATCGACCACATCGAAGTGCTCGAGGGGGCAGCATCGCGCTTATTCGGAACTTCAGCCTTCAATGGTGCCATCAACATCGTAACCAAGAAGGCTAAGAGTGAGGGGGTATCTGCAAGTGTAGAAGGCGGAAGCTTTGGAAGCTTCGGAGCACAGGGACGTGTGCAGACGGCTTTTGAAACGGGCAAGTGGACCCAGGCTTATTCTGTAAGCGGAGGCTACAAGCGCTCGGATGGCGGCACGGAGAACAGCGACTTCGAAAAGGGACAGGGCTACGGCAATCTCTCTTTCTCTTACGACCAGCGTTTCGACATCATCGCCCAGTTGGGTATTGCTAGCCAGAGCTATGGTGCCAATACTTTCTACAGCGCCAAATATAACAATCAATATGAGAAGACAGACCACGGTCTGGCTTCGCTCAATCTGAGTCTGCACAACCAGGAGAAGACCTGGGAGATTGCGCCTCAATTCTATTATAACAAATTCAAGGATCACTATCAGATGATTCGTGGAAAGGCTGGAGCTGCAGCAGGCGAGAACTATCACGACCTAGATGTTTATGGTGGTGGACTGAATGCCAACGTGGCTTGGGCTTTGGGTAAGACCGCAGTGGGTTTCGACATCAGCAAGGAGTGCATCTACTCTACTGCATTGGGCGAGGAACTCGCAGAGAAAGACTATAAGGATATCTCGGGTTCTGACCGTCAATATACCCGAAAGGGCGAGCGCACCAATACCAACATCATGCTGGAGCACAACTTCATCTTCGGCGGCTTCACCTTGTCGGCTGGTGTCTTGGCTAACAAGAATACAGGTCTTGACAACGACTTCCGTTTCTATCCTGGTGTAGATATGAGTTATCGTCCTAACGACAACTGGAAGTTCTACGCTTCCTGGAACAAGGCATTGAGAATGCCTACCTACACCGATTTATACATGAGTAATGCGGTGCAGCAGGGCGACATCAACCTAAACCCGGAGAAGAACTCAACCCTCAAGGTGGGAACTCAATATCGTCAGACTGGTTTTGCCGCAACCGTAAGCGGATTCTACGCACACGGCACCAACATGATTGACTGGGTTCAGACATCCGTGACCGAGCAGAAAGACAGCAAGTATCACGTGATGAACATCGGAAAGCTCAACAACATGGGCTACAACGTAGATGCTACTATCTACATGAGAGAATTGGTACCAAACAGTTTCATCACCCGCATCAAGTTGGGTTATGCTTACATCTATCAGGATCATAAGACCGAGACAAACATTCTGAAATCACTCTATGCATTGGAGTATCTCAAGCACAAGGCAGTATTCGGCCTGGATCATCAGATTTGGAACAAGCTTTCAGCTTCCTGGAGCGTAAGATGGCAGCAGAGAATGAATGGCTATCATCCATATACCAAGGTAGATTGCAAACTGATGTGGGACGAGAAGAAATACAATATCTTCGTGAAAGCCGACAACATCACTTGCCACCGCTACTACGACCTCACAGCTGTTAAGCAGCCAGGTTTGTGGATTATGGCAGGAGCCAGCGTAAATCTCGGCCAATAATATAATCTGACAATAATCATCCCAAAAGATGATAAATATCCGAAACACGATTCGGATATCAAATAAAAAAACGAGCCTTGATGAAGGTTTCTTCCTTCCGTCAAGGCTCGTTTCCTTTTATTCCGGCTATTTCCTTTTATTTCAGTTATTCCGGTTTCTGATATTTTCCGTTCACTTTTATCGGTTCGAGATGGATTCCCACATGGGTATCTGCACCGAAGTGCTGCTTCAGTTTTATTTCTATATGAGTAGCATGCTCATGCGCCTCATAAAGCGAAAGAGAACCCGGCATACGGACGTGCATTTCTATCGCAATCTTGTTTCCGATGCGACGGGTACGCAGGTTATGAATCTCTCCCACTCCCTCTTCTTCATTTGCAATCTTCAGGATTTCATCTTCCTCAGTTTCTGGAAGACTGGCATCCGTCAGTTCTTTTACAGACTGCATCACCAGTCCCCAGGCGGCCTTGATGATGAAGGCACTCACGATGATGGCTGCAAGCGGATCGAGCACCGCCCATTTTTCTCCCAGGATGATGGCGCCACCAATACCGAACATCGTTCCGATACTCGATAAAGCATCGCTGCGATGATGCCAGGCATTCGCCACTACAGCCTCGGAATGATATTTCTTTCCGGCTTTAACCGTAAACTGATAAGCCCACTCCTTCATCACGATACTTACGATGGCAGCAATCAAGGCTACAACGCCCGGCTGCTGCAATGTCTCGCCGCAGATGGCACGATAAGTCTTGGTTACGCCAGAATAACAGATCATCACACCCACCACGAAGAGCGAAATACCGATGATGGCTGTAGCAAGCGTCTCGTATTTGCCATGCCCATAATCATGGTCCTTATCCTTCGGCTTATTGCCCAGTTTTACGAACACCAGTACCACCACATCGGTAGCGAAATCGGTAAGCGAATGGATGGCATCCGCTATCATAGCTGCCGAATGTCCGAGAATACCTGCAGCAAACTTCAGCACGAGCAGCACCACATTGATGATGCTTCCCGCTATCGTCACCTTATATACTTCCTTTACTCTATCCGCATCAGCGGAATGATTCTTTTTCGTTTCTGCGGGCATCTCTTGCTCGTTATATATTCTCTCATTCTTGTCCATACTATAAAATATAACAGAAGTCCTTTGCTTCCTTAATAATGTTTTTGTATAACCAAATTCCTGTCTTTCATGAATTGAGCGGCAAAAGTACATCTTTTTTCTGAAATCGGATAAAAAGAGAGATTAAAAAAGTATAACGAATGAGGAATAATGTGATAGCGAAGAGAGAAAAGCATGGAATTTTGTGATAAAACGCCTTAAAACAATAGGAATTTTGTGATTTTCAGTCCGAATTCCTTTGGAATTTTGTGATAAAGTTGTATCTTTGCACTCGAATAAGAACTATAAACATATTGATTATGAAGCTTTTGCGCAGAAAGATTGATAATTATCTCAAGGAATGGAAAAGCGATAAGGAGAGAATGCCCCTCATCGTGAAGGGAGCCCGACAAGTAGGAAAGACCGCTTCCATCCTACAATTCGCCCATGACAACTATCAAAATGTGGTTGCCATCAACTTCGTATTGCAACAAAAATACAAGGCAATCTTCGAAGAAGGTTACGAGGTAGACAGCATTATCCGGAACCTCACCCTCATCAATCCTTCTCTCAAGATAGAAGCAGGTAACACACTCATCTTCTTCGACGAGATGCAGGATTGTCCTGCCTGCGCCACCAGTCTGAAAGCCTTCAAGATAGATGGCAGGTACGATGTTATCTGCTCTGGTTCGCTTATGGGTATCAATTATCGCGAGATAGAATCGAACAGCGTGGGATATAAGGAAGACTACACGATGCACTCAATGGATTTCGAGGAATTCCTATGGGCAAAAGGTTATGATTCTGCCTTTATAGAACGCCTTTACGAAAAGATGGTCTCCATCACACCACTTTCTAATATGGAAATGGATATTTTAGAGAGGCTATTCCGTGAATACATGACCATCGGAGGAATGCCTGCCGTAGTCAATATGTTCGTGAGCAACGGAAACTTCAGCGGCACGCTCAAGATACAGCGCCAGCTTCTTCTTGACTATGAGGAAGACATTACGAAATATGCGCAAGGACTCGACAAAGGAAAAATCAAGAACGTGTACGACCATATTTCTGTCTTCCTGGGACAAGACAACAAGAAATTTCAGATAAGCAAGATTGCCCATGGAGCAAGAAACAGAGAATACGTTGGCACCATCGAATGGCTTCGTGATGCAGGTATCATCAACGTTTGCTATTGTCTCGCCCAAGTATCCTTACCTCTGAAAGGCAACTACGACCCGAAATCGTACAAACTCTATTATAAGGACACGGGCTTGCTGGTTGCCTCGCTAGATGAGGAATCGCAAGAAGACATCAGGGTGAACAAGAACTATGGTACCTACAAGGGCGCCATCTACGAAAACATCGTTGGAGACATGCTGGTAAAGCAAGGCTATAATCTTTACTTCTATCGCAACGAGAAATCTACCCTAGAGATGGATTTCTTCATTCGTGATGCCCAGTCGCTCATCCCCGTTGAAGTAAAAGCCACGGATAATGCCACCAAGTCGCTCGCCAAGCTAACAGCACAAGATGGTAAATATCCCGACATCAGATACGGCATCAAGCTCTGCAATAAGAACATCGGTTTCAATGGTAAGTTTTACACCTTCCCCTACTTCCTCACCTTCCTGCTCAAACGATTTGTGAGAAGAGAAAGATAGAAATGCAGAAAAATTCCTCAGAGAGGGAAGATTCTGTATTTACCCTCAAATCCGCAACCTATAGGGTTTAGTGGGATTTTGCTTGCAAAGCGACAAAAATTTCATTTTATTGTAACATATTTCTTGCACAACAGAAATGTCGCAGACACA
>ENA-OQHV01000062-OQHV01000062.1-human-gut-metagenome-genome-assembly--contig:-NODE-62-length-18073-cov-2.066533_pt1 | contig 18073 bp, 18 predicted proteins | sample MGYA00242641_ERZ504732 | MGnify/ENA primary metagenome ERZ504732 (study PRJEB26092, sample SAMD00036222) | human gut metagenome | host: Homo sapiens | study: EMG produced TPA metagenomics assembly of...
TTGTTTTTATAAGTGAGAATTTCTTTTCATTTTTATTTTGTTTTCTCAATTTAATTGTGTAATTTTGCAGCATAATAGAAAATTCATAGCATGAACAATATTGATTGGAAAAAAGCAGTGGTCTTTCTGATTGTTATCGGAGGACTCATTTATATTACAAAGGCAGAGTTGGGAATGACTACTACAAACTCGTTCCTTACTACGCTGGGTATCTTATTGCTTCTCTTTATCGGAGATAACTTCGCACAGAAGATTGATGATGATCGGAAACGACGTAAACTGAATAATGATGGAAAAGCTGATTGATCTATATAAGAAATGGGCGGGTGAAGAACCGGCTGATGTCATAAAATTGGCAGGGCAGGGGAGTAACCGGCAGTATTTCCGTATCATTGGGCATGATGGTGATACGGTAATTGGTGTGATAGGAACCAGTCGTGATGAGGATCATGCCTTTGTATATCTTGCTCAGCATTTCCAGCTCAGACAGTTGCCTGTTCCACAGATTCTGGCGGTGAGCGATGATGAACTCTGCTATCTTCAGATAGACCTTGGCGGTACTTCGCTTTTCGATGCCATCAAGGGCGGACGAGATGCGGGCGGACGTTACAATCAGAAAGAGAAGGAACTCCTTAAGAAAACCATTCGTGAACTTCCGAATATCCAGATTCGCGGTGCAAGAGGATTGGATTGGCAGAACTGCTATCCGCAGCCAGAATTCGATGTAGACAGTGTGCTCTTCGACCTCAACTACTTCAAGTATTGTTTTCTGAAGCCTACCGATTTGGATTTTCACGAACTAAAGCTCGAAGCCAACTTCCGGCTTTTTGCCAAGGATTTGACATCAGAACCGATGAATTGTTTCCTTTATCGCGATTTTCAGGCGCGCAACATCATGCTGGATGATAAGGGGAATCCATACTTTATTGATTTTCAGGGCGGTAGAAAAGGACCGTTCTATTATGACCTCGCCTCATTCCTCTGGCAGGCATCTGCTAAGTATCCGTTCAAACTGCGCAGAGAACTGGTTTGGGAATACTACCAGTCATTGAAGCATTATACCGAGGTACCATCGGTGCGCCATTTTGTAAACCGGTTGAGTCTTTTTGTGCTCTTCCGTACCTTACAGGTTTTGGGCGCCTACGGATTCCGCGGCTATTTCGAACGCAAGAAGCATTTCATCGACAGTATTCCGCCAGCTATCCAGAATCTGCGAGATCTTCTGAAGATGGGTGACAAGGTATTCCCTTATCCTTATATGATGGATATGTTGAGAAGACTGACCGAATTGCCACAGTTCAAGGTGATAGAGAGTGTGGCGCTGAGTCGTGCAGACGGCTATAAGACTACCGACAACAATATCTATCGTGCGCATCCGCAGGACGGACCTGCCACCTATTCTAAATATGATGGTAAGGGACCGCTGGTGGTAAGAGTGTATAGTTTTTCCTTCCGTAAGGGCATTCCAGAGGATCCGTCGGGCAATGGTGGAGGTTATGTCTTCGACTGCAGAAGTACCCATAACCCTGGCAGATACGAGCCTTATAAGAAGTTGACGGGTCTGGATGAGCCTGTTATCCGATTCCTGGAGGATGATGGTGAGATATTGAAGTTCCTGGATCATGTTTATGCACTTGCCGACCATCATGTAAACCGCTACATGCAGCGTGGTTTCACCTCTCTGATGTTCTGTTTCGGATGTACAGGCGGTCAGCATCGCAGTGTATATTCTGCGCAGCATCTTGCCGAACATATTCACAGGAAGTTTGGTGTAGAAGTGCAGATTTGTCATCGTGAACAGCATATTGAACAGGTTTTGCCGGCAAAACAATAGAAAATAGCGTGCAAATTTGGCTATCTCGCAAAAAGTTAGTAAAATTTGCACGCACATTTTAAAATAGCTATTTAGCAATGATGCAAGCAATGATATTCGCAGCAGGTTTGGGCACTCGCCTTAAGCCACTTACCGACCGCATTCCGAAGGCTCTGGTAAGTGTCGGGGGAGAACCTTTGCTCAAACGTGTCATCTTTCAGTTGAAGGATGCCGGTTTCACTCGCATTGTAGTGAACGTGCATCATTTCTCCCAACAAATTATCGATTATCTCAGAGCACATGACAACTTCGGTATGGACATCCGTATCAGTGATGAGAGTGAAAAGCTGCTCGAAACGGGTGGAGGTATCCGGAAGGCATGGCCGCTCTTCAACCAGTCAGAGCCTATTCTTATCCACAACGTGGATATTCTGAGTAATGTAGATCTGAAGAAATTCTACCAGATGGAGAGTAGGGATATGATTGCTGCCCGCCTGATGGTGAGCGAACGCAAGACCAAGCGCTATCTGCTCTTTGATGACAGTATGCGACTGGTGGGATGGACGAATATAGAAACGGGCGAGGTGAAGAGTCCTTATCCTGATCTCAATCCCAAAGATTATAAGATGTATGCTTTCTCGGGCATCCACATGGTTGCTCCATCGCTCTTTCCATTGATGGAGGAGGAACCGGACAAGTTCCCTATCATGGACTTCTATCTGAAGCATTGCGACAAGGTGCGCATAGAGGGATATGTAAAGAACGGCCTCAAGCTGATGGATGTGGGAAAGCAGGAGACGCTGAAAGAGGCGGAAGCATTCCTGAAATCGTTAGTTAGTAGTTTATAGTTAATAGCGGCTATGCCGTATAGCAAGATTACTATAAACTATAAATTGTAAACTGTAAATTAAAATTAGATATTATGCAACAGAAGATTATTATTTTGGATTTCGGTTCACAGACCACACAGCTCATCGGCCGTCGTGTCCGTGAACTCGATACCTTCTGCGAGATCATGCCTTACAACAAGTTTCCAAAGGATGACCCATCAGTCATTGGTGTCATCTTGAGCGGTAGCCCTTATTCCGTTCATGATCCGGAAGCTTTCAAGGTAGATCTGAGCCAGTTTATCGGTCGCATTCCTGTACTCGGCATCTGCTACGGGGCTCAGTTCCTCTCTTACGCCCAGGGCGGTAAGGTGGAGGCTGCTGACAGCCGTGAGTATGGTCGTGCCAACTTGGAGCATTTCGATAAGGAGAATCCCTTGTTCAAGGGATTCATCGAGAACTCTCAGGTTTGGATGAGCCATGGTGATACCATCACTGCTATCCCTGATGATTACAAGTGCATCGCTTCTACTGCTAATGTGAAGTATGCTGCTTATGCTTCTACCAAACAGCCTGTATGGGCAGTACAGTTCCACCCAGAGGTGTTCCACTCTTTGCAGGGTACACAGCTCTTGAAGAACTTCGTGGTTGATATCTGCGGAAGTAAGCAGGACTGGAGTGCTGACTCTTTTGTTGAGACAACAGTTGCTGAGTTGAAGGAACAGTTGGGCGACGATAAGGTTATCCTCGGTCTTTCTGGCGGTGTTGATTCCAGTGTGGCTGCCGTTCTCCTGAACAAGGCTATCGGTAAGAACCTTACCTGTATCTTCGTAGATCATGGTATGTTGCGCAAGAATGAGTTCCGTGACGTGATGGAAGATTACAAGTGCTTGGGCTTGAACGTAATCGGCGTGGATGCATCAGAGAAGTTCTTTGCTGACCTGGCTGGTGTTACTGACCCTGAGAAGAAACGTAAGATTATCGGCCGCGACTTCGTGGAGGTTTTCAATGCTGAGGCTAAAAAGCAGACTGGTGCCAAGTGGTTGGCTCAGGGTACCATCTATCCTGACCGTATCGAGAGCTTGAATATCACCGGTAAGGTGATCAAGAGTCATCACAACGTAGGTGGTCTTCCTAAGGAGATGAACCTTCAGTTGTGTGAGCCTTTGAAGTGGCTGTTCAAGGATGAGGTTCGCCGTGTAGGTCGCTCTATGGGTATGCCAGAGCACCTGATTACTCGTCACCCATTCCCAGGTCCTGGTTTGGCTGTCCGTATCTTGGGCGATATCACTCCTGAGAAGGTACGTATCCTTCAGGATGCTGACGATATCTATATCCGTGGCTTGCGTGAGTATAAAGTGAAGTTGAGTGGTGAGGAAGCTCGTCGCGTCCTGGCTGCCGGTGTTCCTGCTGACATGCAGAATGGCGAGATCGAGGTTTCTCTCTACGATCAGATCTGGCAGGCTGGTACCGTATTGCTTTCTACTGTCCGTTCAGTAGGTGTGATGGGGGATGAGCGTACATACGAGCACCCGGTTGCCTTGCGTGCTGTAACCAGTACAGATGCGATGACTGCTGACTGGGCACATCTTCCTTATGATTTCATGGCTAAGGTAAGTAATGAGATTATTAATAAGGTGAAGGGTGTAAACCGTGTATGTTATGACATCTCTTCAAAACCACCTTCGACAATTGAGTGGGAATAAACAGAATAAAAAAGTCGCCTTCAAAGAGGGCGACTTTTTTTTATTCTTATTTCTGGTTCTTCAGGAGATCACGTATTTCCATGAGAAGTTTTTCTTCATTGCTTGGCTCCGGATCCTTAGGAGCTTCTGCCTGTTTTTCCTCTTCCTTCTTCTTGGAAATCTTGTTCACCACCTTGATGAGCATGAAGATACAGAAGGCAACGATGAGGAAGTCGAAACAGGTCTGGAGGAAGTTACCGTAGTTGATGGTAGCCGCCTTCAGTTCCTCACCTCCTACATTGACGGTAGGGAGGGTGAATTTGAGGTCGGCGAAATTCACGCCGCCAATCAGCCATCCTATAGGAGGCATGATGACGTCATCAACAACAGAGCTTACGATTTTGCCAAAGGCACCACCGATGATGACACCGACAGCCATGTCGAGCACATTGCCACGCATGGCGAATTCCTTGAATTCATTCAAAAATTTACTCATACTTTTATCTTTTTAATTATAACTATAGTTTGATTGTTTTTCTTTTTCTCTTTTCTTATATATAATAAGGTATAGAATGCTGAGTTTTTTCTTTGCTTTTTGCAATATGGAGTTGTCAGTATGGCATGTAATGAGTGAAAATAATGCCAATATTAAAGCTCTACTATTCTTTTTTAACTTATTTAATACTCATTCTGGTTGCAAAGTTAGAAAAAAATTAGTAACTTTGCGCTCGAAAAGAAGAAAAAATGCTCTAAGGCGTAAAATTTTGAATGTTTCAGCATCGGATGAACGCTTGAAAGCAGTAAAAAAGTAATTTTTATTAAACTTTTAATTTAAATATTAAGAACAATGATTAAGATTGGTATTAACGGATTTGGCCGTATCGGTCGTTTCGTATTCCGTTCTACAGTTGAGGCTGAGAACGCAAAGGAAGTACAGGTAGTAGCTATCAATGACTTGTGCCCAGTTGATTACATGGCTTACATGTTGAAGTATGATACAATGCACGGTCATTTCGACGGTACTATCGAGGCTGACGTTGAGAAGAGCGAGTTGATCGTTAACGGTAACCACATCCGTGTTACTGCTGAGCGTGATCCTGAGAACTTGAAGTGGGATGAGGTTGGTGCTGAGTACGTAGTTGAGTCTACAGGTCTCTTCCTCGCTTATGACAAGGCTGAGAAGCACTTGAAGGCTGGTGCTAAGTACGTAGTACTTTCTGCTCCTTCTAAGGCTGACGCTAACGGTAACCAGGCTGATATGTTCGTTTGCGGTGTTAACACTGACAAGTACAATGGTCAGAAGATCGTTTCTAACGCTTCTTGTACAACAAACTGCTTAGCTCCTATCGCTAAGGTATTGAACGATAACTTCGGTATCGAGACAGGTTTGATGACAACTGTTCATTCTACAACTGCTACACAGAAGACTGTTGACGGTCCATCTATGAAGGACTGGCGTGGTGGCCGTGCAGCTGCTGGCAACATCATCCCTTCTTCTACAGGTGCTGCTAAGGCTGTAGGTAAAGTTATTCCTGAATTGAACGGTAAATTGACTGGTATGTCAATGCGTGTTCCGACTTTGGACGTTTCTGTAGTTGACTTGACAGTTAACTTGAAGAAGGCTGCTTCTAAGGAGGCTATCTGCGCTGCTATGAAGGCTGCTTCTGAGGGTGAGTTGAAGGGTGTACTCGGTTACACAGAGGATGCTGTTGTTTCTTCTGACTTCTTGGGTTGCGCTTTGACATCTATCTTCGACGCTAACGCAGGTGTTTATTTGACAGACACTTCGTTAAGGTTGTTTCTTGGTATGACAACGAGATTGGTTACTCACACAAGGTTGTTGAGTTGATCAAGATCATGAAGAAGCACAACGGTTAATTCTTTGCCTCTTAACGATTAAGTATATGGCCGTCCAGTATTTTTTCAATGCTGGACGGCTTTTTGTTTTTATAAGTGAGAATTTCTTTTCATTTTATTTTGTTTTCTCAATAATTTCATTTAACTTTGCGGCATGAAATATTCGATGATAACCATATTGGGACCTACGGCGAGTGGTAAGACGAGTCTTGCTGCCGCTCTTGCAGCCAGGATCAATAGCCTGGGTGCCCATTTGTCGGGTACCCCTGCCAAGGGCGCTGAAATCATTAGTGCTGACAGCCGCCAGGTATATCGCGGCATGGATATAGGTACAGGTAAGGATCTGGCTGACTATACCATCCATGGCAAGCAGATACCTTATCACCTCATTGACATCTGTGAGCCTGGTACGAAATATAATCTCTTTGAATATCAGCAGGATTTTTATGATGCCTATCAGGATATTCAGAAGAGAGGGGCATTTCCGATATTATGTGGAGGTACAGGACTCTATATTGAGTCGGTGCTGAAAGGTTATCATCTCTCACCTGTTCCGCAGAACCCGGAACTCCGTGAGTCATTGGCTCATAAGAGTTTAGAGGAACTTACGCTGATACTGAAAGAGCTGAAGGCGAAAACGGGTTCTAATATGCACAATCGCACAGACGTGGATACAGCACAGCGAGCTATCCGGGCGATAGAGATTGAAAGCTATAATCTGGAGCATCCGATGCCCGAACGTGAACTCCCTGCGGTTGATTCGCTGATTATCGGTGTCAGCATAGACCGGGACGCAAGAAGGGAGAAAATTTCACGGAGACTGAAACAGCGATTGGATGAGGGAATGGTAGATGAAATCAAGGGACTGCTAGATCGTGGTATTCCTGCCGAAAATCTCATCTATTATGGTTTGGAATATAAGTTTATTACAGAATATGTGATCGGTAAGACTTCATACGATGAGATGTATCGCGGTCTGGAAATAGCAATCCATCAGTTTGCCAAAAGGCAGATGACGTGGTTCAGAGGTATGGAGCGCAGAGGCTTTACTATCCATTGGGTAGATGCATTGCAGCCAATGGAGAAAAAGGTGGAGACGGTTTTGGAGCTGATGAGGAGCTAGGCTGCGGCCTGGAATCTGGCTAGGGCTGGCATCCGATGGAATCGGATGCAACGATGGCTAGGCAGAAGTAATATTTTTCTAATTACAAAGAAGAGACAAATTACAAAGAAGAGACAATGGTAAACGAGAATAAATGGGGGCTGCTTTATTGCCCTAGAGGAGGCTGGCGAAGTAACAAGCGCTGGGAAAAAATAGAGAAGGTGCTCAAGCAGCAGAGCGTGGATTACGACTTTGTGCAGAGCGAGAATCAGAAGAGCGTAGAACGGCTCATCAGAATGTTTATCAACAATGGTTATAAGACCATTGTCATCGTTGGTGGAGATTCTGCGCTCAATGATGCCGTAAACTGTCTGATGCAGATAGATCCGAAAGAAAGAGAAGAGGTGGCACTGGGTGTTATTCCTAACGGCTGATGAACGACTTTGCCCACTTCTGGGGATTCAGCGACAGCGATATCGAGAAGACGGTGGCGTCGCTGAAAAAACGTCGTATCAGAAAGATTGACCTCGGTTGTATCCGCTATGTGAATAAGAAGGGGGAGAAATGCCGTCGCTATTTCCTCAACTGTATCAATATCGGACTCATTGCCGCCATCATGAACCTGAGACGAAAAACCCATCATATCTTCGGTTCACGTACCCTGTCGTTTCTCTGTTCCTTCATCCTGATGATATTCCAGCGTCTGGACTATAAGATGCATGTGAAAATCAATTCGGATGTTATCAAGCGTAGAGTGATGACGATGTGTATAGGCAATGGAACTGGATATGGACAGACCCCGAATGCTGTGCCATATAACGGACTGCTCGATGTGTCGGTGGTATCTCATCCTAAGACAACCCAGCTCTTTGAGGGAATCTATCTTTTTGTGAAAGGTAAGTTCCTCAACCATAAGAGTGTGCATCCTTACCGTACCCGAGAGGTAGAGGTGCTCGATGCCCAGCATGCCCTGATAGGTATTGATGGCAGATTGATGAATACACCGGTAGGTTCATTCCAGATTACTGTAATTCAGGAGGTTATCAACTTCCTGATACCCGTATAACCAATATGCCCGTAATAAATGAAATGTATCAAGAAAAACGTATAATGTAAAACATATAAATAAAAAATAGCAGAACTTTATCCGAGTTCTGCTATTTTTTATGATTTTTTTCTTCCTGTAAGATTTTGATTTTCCTTCCTTCAGTATTTATGATTTCTTCTGCCGTAAAGGCTGAGAGCGTACGGATGGCATTGCTCGTTGTCATATTACAGAGATTTGCCAGATCTTCACGACTCAATCGGATGTCAAGAGTTTTTCCGTCTTTTTCTAACCCATAAGAGTCTTTCAGAAATATCAGACCCTCGGCAAGTCGGGCACGGATATGTTTCTGGGTGAGGTTCACGGTACGGTCGTCCGATTTACCTATTTCCACACTGAGATATTTGATAAAGAAGAAGCCGATGTTGAAACTCTTGGAGAGCAGTTTCATGAGAACTGCCAGCGGGAACTGGGCAACGACGCAGTTTTCCAGCGACATGGCTGCCGTCTTGTATATCTCATCCGCAAAATAGGCTCTGAAACCAAAAAATTCAATCGGTTTGATAACACGGATAATCTGGCTCTTGCCACCGATACCTTCTTTGTATATCTTCACTTTTCCCGCTATGAGACATAGTGCATATTCGGGAGTACCCTCGTTCTTGTAGATGATTTCGTTCTTCTTATACTTCTTGGTTTCCAGATGTTCTTTCAGTAAATCGAACTGGTCATCAGTGATGCCTCCCCATAGCTTAGCAATCAGCATTGCTATATTTTCTTTATCGTATTTTCCTCTAGCTGCCATGTGTACAAATCTTTTAAACTGAAAACTGAGTGCAAAAGTAATGCTTTTTCTCGAAATAATCAAGCATTTTTGTCTAAAAATATGTTTTAAACATAAAAAGGCAATTTTTTCTAAAAATGGCATACAAAAAACTTTGTTATACCACAAAAAAGTGTTACCTTTGAAAGCAATTAATTTAGTCAATAAAAATATAGAACCTTAATATAGATCTATGAGTTATCTAAAATTCGAAAAGGCCCTTATGGTGAATCTTCAAGAGTCGTTGCCTAAGGAGTTGTTGAGAACAAATCGCTCGGGTGCATATTCGTGCTCAACGATTGTAGACTGTAATACCCGCAAGTATCACGGATTACTTGTCGTGCCGGTTCCAGAACTGGACGATGAGAATCATGTGCTCTTGAGTTCGCTGGATGTTACGGTGATTCAGCATGGAGCTGAGTTTAACCTCGGCTTGCACAAGTACCAGGGCAACAACTACAGTCCGATGGGCCACAAGTACATTCGTGAGTTTGATTGTGATAAAGTGCCAACTACCCTTTATCGCGTAGGTGGTGTTATCCTGAAAAAGGAAGTTGTATTCCAGCATTATGAGAATCGCATTCTAATTCGCTATACTCTGGTAGACGGCCATTCGGCTACAACCCTTCGTTTCCGTCCTTTTCTGGCTTTCCGCAGTGTCCGTCAGTTTACTCATGAGAATGCTACCGCGTCTCGTGATTATGCTGAGGTAGATCATGGCATCAAGACCTGTATGTATGCAGGTTATCCTGATCTCTACATGCAATTCTCCAAGAAGAACGAGTTTAAATTCTGTCCAGATTGGTATCGTGGCGTGGAATATCCAAAGGAGCAAGAGAGAGGTTATGCTTCTAACGAAGACCTCTATGTTCCTGGCTATTTTGAAATGGATATCAAGAAAGGCGAAACCATCGTCTTTGCTGCTTCTACATCAGAAATCAAGGCGGTCAGCCTGAAGAAGCTCTTCGACAAGGAAGTGGATGAGCGTTCGCCTCGTGACAATTTCTTCCACTGTCTGGTCAATGCGGCTCATCAGTTCCATCGTCGTGAAAAGAACGGTGACCGTTATATCCTGGCAGGTTACCCTTGGTTCAAGTGCAGAGCACGCGATACATTCATCGCGCTTCCGGGTCTCACCCTCTCTATCGAGGAAGATGACTACTTCGAACTGGTGATGAAGACTGCTATGAAGGGATACTACGAGTTTATGGAAGGCAAGCCGGTCAGCGTTCATATTGCTGAGATAGAGCAGCCTGACGTGCCATTGTGGGCTATCTGGGCTTTGCAGCAGTATGCCAAGGAAACCAGCAAGGAAGAATGCTTCAAGAAGTATGGACAGTTTATCAAGGATGTTATCAGCTTTATCCAGGGTAACAAGCATCCGAACCTGAAGCTCGAAGAGAACGGATTGCTCTATACCGATGGTAAGGACAAGGCTGTTACCTGGATGAACTCTACTGCCAACGGCAGACCAGTAGTTCCACGTACCGGATATATCGTAGAGTTTAATGCTTTGTGGTATAACGCTTTGTGCTTCTGTGCTTCTCTCGCTGGAATAGTTGGCGAAGAAGACAGCCAGCAGAAACTCCTGACTCTGGCTGAGCAGACCAAGCAGGCATTCCTCGATACCTTCCTCAATGAATATGGCTATCTCTACGATTATGTTGATGGAAATATGATGGACTGGAGCGTTCGCCCGAACATGATATTTGCAGTGGCTTTCGATTATTCTCCATTGTCGCAAGACCAGAAGAAGCAGGTTCTTGATATTTGTACACGCGAACTCCTTACTCCTAAGGGATTGCGTTCACTCTCGCCAAAGAGCGGTGGATATAATCCTGTTTATGTAGGTCCGCAGCCCCAGCGCGACTATGCTTACCATCAGGGTACGGCATGGCCATGGCTCGGTGGCTTCTATATGGAGGCAAGTCTGAAACTCTATAAGCGTACCCGTTTGAGCTTTATCGAACGCCAGATGGTAGGTTATGAGGGCGAAATGTCTTCCCACTGTCTCGGTACCATCAGCGAACTCTTCGATGGAAACCCTCCATTCGCAGGTCGTGGTGCCATCTCTTTCGCCATGAATGTGGCTGAGATTCTGCGTGCGCTCGAGTTACTTGAAAAATATCAATATTAATAATAGGAGGACTGCTATATGAAAGTTTTAATGTTTGGATGGGAGTATCCTCCTCACGTATTTGGTGGTTTGGCAACTGCCAACTTTGGTATCTCCCAGGGACTTCATGCCCAGGGCGATGTTGATATCACATTGTGTCTGCCTCATCCTTTCGGTGATGAGGACCGCAGTGCCTGCAAGATTGTGGCAATGAACAATGTGCCTATCGCCTGGCGAGATGTAAATCACGACTATGTGCAGCAGCGCGTAGGCAATATCATGAATCCGGACGATTATTTCCGCTACCGTGACCACATCTATGCCGATTTTAACTATATGCATGTAAATGACCTCGGCTGTATGGACTTTGCTGGTGGTTATCCGTCAAATCTTCATGACGAGATCAACAACTATAGCATCATTGCCGGAGTTGTAGCCCGTTCTGAAGAATTTGATATTATCCATGCTCACGACTGGCTTACATTCCCTGCCGGAATTCATGCCAAGCGCGTGAGTGGCAAACCATTGTGCATCCACGTTCATGCTACTGATTTCGACCGTAGCCGTGGAAAGGTGAATCCTACCGTTTACGCTATCGAGAAAGACGGTATGGATAATGCCGACTGCATCATGTGTGTATCCGAACTGACCCGCCAGACGGTGATTCACCAGTATCACCAGGATCCACGCAAGTGTTTCGCCATGCACAATGCCGTATACCCATTGAAGCAGGAGTGGCAGGATATTCCACGCCCAAATCATAAGGGCAAGGAGAAGGTAGTAACCTTCCTGGGACGTCTTACCATGCAGAAGGGACCTGAATATTTCGTAGAGGCTGCCAACATGGTATTGCATCGTACCCGCAATGTGCGTTTCTGTATGGCAGGTTCGGGCGATATGATGGATCAGATGATTTATCTCGCTGCCGAAAGAGGCATTGCCGACCGGTTCCACTTCCCTGGCTTTATGCGCGGCAAACAGGTTTATGAATGTCTGAAAGACAGTGATGTCTACGTGATGCCATCTGTGAGCGAGCCGTTCGGTATCTCACCTTTGGAAGCTATGCAGTGCGGCACACCAACCATTATCTCCAAGCAGAGTGGATGTGGAGAAATTCTGTCCAACTGTATCAAGGTAGACTACTGGGATATCCATGCCCTTGCTGATGCCATCTACAGCATCTGTCACAACGAGAGTCTTTTCGATTATCTCTCAGAGGAAGGCAAGAAAGAAGTAGACCAGATTACCTGGGAGAAAGTGGGAGCCCGCATCAAAGACCTGTACCTCAAAACCTTAGGGTGGAAGTAGGTTAAGTGAAGAGTGAAGAACGAAGAATGAATAATTTTGAGGCTTTACTCATCTTACAAGTTAAACGTTCAAATTTCAAATTTTATGAAAACAATTTTGTTTATATTTCGAGATACATCAGATTACCCATCTGAAACGCTACCGCTTCTTCGACATCGGTACCGACCATTATTACTATGATGACTACGAGAACGACCGTAGCATCAACGAGATTGCTGAGCGCTCTTATATGCCAGCCTTGAATGCCCTTCAGGAGATGATTGAAAAGAACGGCAAGTATTTCAAGATAGCTTTCTCGCTTTCGGGTGTGGGTATGGAGCAGTTGGAACTTCATGCTCCTCAGGTACTGGAGAAGCTTCAGCAGCTCAACAATACGGGTTGTGTAGAGTTCCTGGCTGAGCCTTACTCTCACGGACTTGCTTCTCTGGTTAATGAGGCAAGTTTCAAGGATGAGGTGATGCGCCAGTGTACTAAGATTGAGGAATATTTCGGAAAGAAACCTGCCGTATTGCGCAACTCTTCGCTCATCTATAGCGATGATATCGGTAACGATGTTGCCAACATGGGATTCATTGGTATGCTCACCGAGGGTGCCAAGCACGTGCTCGGCTGGAAGTCTCCTCACTATGTTTACCATTGCGCCCTGAACCCTAAGTTGAAGCTCCTTTTGCGCGATGTGAACCTGAGCGATGATATCTCTCTGCGCTTCAGCAACAGCGATTGGGACGGTTATCCACTCTTTGCCGACAACTATATGAACCAGATTGCTGCCTTCCCAGAGGAGGAGCAGGTTATCAATATCTTCATGGAGCTTTCTGCTCTTGGTATTGCCCAGCCTCTGTCAAGCAACATCCTCGAGTTTATGAAGCTTTGCCTCAGTGTGCCAAGGACCGTGGCATCACCTTCTCAACACCTAGTGAAATCTGTAAGAAGATCAAGTCGGTAGGCGAGGTGAATGTGCCTGATACCTTGAGTTGGGTAGACGAGGAGCGTGATGTAAGTTCGTGGTTGGGTAACCCGATGCAGCGTGAGGCTTTCAACAAGCTTTACAGTGTGGCAGACCGTGTACGTATCGCCAACGATCCGCGTATCAATCAGGACTGGGATTACCTGCAGGCAAGTAACAACTTCCGCTTCATGACTACCAAGCCAAGCAATGTGGGTCTTGACAGAGGTATCTATTCAAGTCCTTTCGATGCTTTCACTAACTATATGAACATTCTTGGCGACTTCATCACCCGAGTAAACGACCTCTATCCTACTGATGTTGATAACGATCAGCTTGAGAGCCTGCTTACTACCATCAAGAATCAGGATGAAGAGATTGAGATGAAGGACAAGGAGATTGTCCGTCTTCAGGCTAAGATTGAAAAGATAGAGAAGGAGGCCGAGAAGCACCATGGCGAGAAGCCTGCTAAGGCTGCTCCTGCCAAGAAGGCCGCAGCTAAGCCTGCAGCCAAGAAGGCTCCTGCCAAGAAAACAACAAAGGAAGAGCCTACAGAAGAAAAGAAAGATTAGAATTTTTAGATTACTCATAAAGATTAATCCCCCTCGCTGCATTGATTTGCAATGAGGGGGATTTTTTGTTTCCCAAAATATTCTCTGAAATAACGCGTTAGCTGGAAAGCGTTATTTTTCGAAATGAATCCAGTCTACGTCGAAGAAGGCAGCATCGTTCTTCTTGGCTGTACGGGTGTTGAAGAAACCGAGCTTGGCACCAATCCACTTGCCTTCACGCACAGTGAAAGGATTGCCTATCTTGGTGAATTTCTTACCATCCAGACTGTAGCTCCATTCAGCGATAGCCTGTATCTGGTTGGCTATGCCTTCGCTATGAACCTTCACGCGGAGCCATACATCCTGGGTCGCGATGCGGGAAGAAGGAATATCATCTACGGCATACTTCACGGTGTAAGGTTGAGGCTGCTTGCTGGTCTTGACGGCCACTTGCTTTACCACCTTCTCAGTCTTTCCCTTCTCAGCCTTCTCGCAGGTTACATATTGCAATACAACACCCTCTTCCTTGGTATCAACAAACTTGAGTGCCGCATAGTCCATGCCTTGTATAATCATGCCGGCGCTTTCGCCCAGTACCTTATCTTTCTCCTTATAAGCCTCGGTGCGGTTAGGTATGAACTTCACCTTGGCAGTAGCAGTAAAGTTCTCGGTAGGGAGTTTCTGGAGCAGAAGGTTTGGCAAATCATACAGGTTCTTTACATCTTCAGCCTGCTGCACACCATAGAGACGCAACTTGGAGTTCTTGGCATCACAGAAGTACCAGTACTGACTGTAAGGACCGTTCCATTGCCATTGCAGACCTAAATCTACGCTGTTGAAATCATCCGATTCCTTAGGCTGGAAGTTACCGCTTGATGGCAGGTTTGGCTTCTTCCATTGCTGAACAGGGTCACCGCAGCCATCGCCATCCTTGTCGTCACCGATGACGAGCCAGTCGCTTACCCATTTGGCTGGTTGCAGATGAACCACACGACCATAGGCGTGCTTATCCTGGAAGTGGAGAAACCAGTCTTCGCCGTTCTGGGTATCTACCCATGCACCCTGGTGAGGGCCGTTTACCTTCTTGTTCTTTCCCTGTGCCATACCCACATACTCCTCGTAAGGACCAAATGGATTCTTGGAACGCAGTTCTACCTGCCAGCCATACTTTACTCCGCCCGCAGGACTCATGATATAATAATATCCGTTGCGCTTGTAGAATTTAGTACCCTCGATGGTTGGCTGGTTTTCATGACCGTCATATACGATGCGTGAAGGACCGATAACCTTGGTGCCGTCAGGTGACATCGGAGCTACGAAGAGCACTGATTTGATACCGGCTCTGGAACCGGCGCATCCATGCGAAAGATAAGCCTTGCCGTCTTCATCCCAGAGAGGGCAGCAGTCGATAAGACCTTTTCCTTTCATCACCCAGGTGATAGGCTCCCAAGGACCGCGTGGGTCTTGTGTCTTGGTCATGAAGAGTCCCTGGTCAGGATCACCGCAGTAGATATAGAACCATCCGTCATGATAGCGGATGGATGGTGCCCATACGTAGTTACCATGCTGAACCTTCTTGCGCCAATCCAGTTCGGTGCCCTGGTATTCAGGCAAAACAGGATAGTCATCGAGTAGGGCAGCACCGATAATCTCCCAGTTTACCAGGTCGGTGCTGTGCAGAATCTGTAAGCCTGGGAAACATTGGAAGGAAGAGGAGGTCATATAGTAGTCATTGCCCACACGGCATACGTCAGGGTCTGAGTAGTCGGCGTCAATAACCGGGTTGCGGTACATTCCGTTCTTCAGGTTCGGATTCCATGTCTTGGATACCGCCTTCTGGGCATTCACGCTCAGCGCAGAGAGCGGCGAACTCAATGCGATGGTGGCGAGAATGCACAGGAGTGAATGCGATTTTATTTTCATTGTTACCGATGTTTAAATGAATTATTTAGCTACGTATTTCTTGTTGTTGTAGATATAGATCCCTTTTTTGAGACCTTGCAGGTCTTCTGCCTTGGCATTGAGCTTTACCATGCGACCGCTGAGATCGTAAATGTTGTTATTGTTTACCTTGGCGGTTAAAACAACATTGTTGATACCTGAACTGGTTACTTTTACACCTTTTAGAATGATAACCCAAGCGGCTTGTGTCCCTTGTGGTGTGAAGGTAAGAACGCCAGTAGCAGGAGTGGCAAGTGTAATATCAAACTTTGTGCTCGTATCCGTTTGGGTTAAACGGCTAGGGAATACGTATTTATCGCTGGCAAAGGTTGTTCCGTTCAGTTCGCTGAGATAGCAGGTTTTGTTGTCTTCATTTGCATATCCTGCAAATATAGCCGATGTAATGGTAATATTCTCAGGCAGGTTGATGGTAAACTGTACGCCCTTGCTGTACTTGATGGTTTTGCTTTTAGCTGTAGCGTAACCTTTGCTGCTCTCTATGCTGCAACCGTTATTAAACGTCCATGGTGATGGATCTGCGGTTGAAGAAGTGCTGGTTGATGCATCCAGAATATAGCTTACTTCTGTTGTCTCACCTGGATTGGGAGTGGGATTTGTACCTGCCCCTGTAGCATCACACTGGTCATCTACTATAGAATCGTACTGGCGAATCCAGAGTTTGCCAGACTGGCATGTAATCTTAGAGTTGTTCTTGAACACGAGATTATCTACGAAGCGGATATCGATACCCGTCTTTGCCGAAATCTGCACATTGTCGAGTGTTACATTCTTGATATGACTCTCAGGACGGCCAATCAGGAAGATGGCTTTGCCATCGCAAACATCTGTTGTCTTCACGTTCTGAAGCAGAATGCCGTTGTAGGTTGGAGTTGTGCTGTCCACCGCTCTTGCATTTGCCTTATCTACGGCTGGATCGCTGTTGTAATTTTTGTCGTAGAAGCAGTCGATAGAGAATGGGTTCTTCACCTTGGTCATGGTGAAGTTGGTGAACTTCCAGTCCTCCTCGCCACCGCCACGCAGCGTACCGTCACTGTTGATACCCGTCTTCATGCGGATACCGGCAGTTGTGCCATTCATGGTGATGTTGTCGAACCATACATGCTTGATGTTTTTGGTGAAACTACCGATAGAAGCACCATGTCCTGTACCAAAGTCGCAGTTCCAAACATGGATGTACTGTGCATCATTGTCGCAAACTACGTTATCATCACCTGTACTGATGTTGCAGTTATAGATGTTCATGTGGTGTCCCCAGATCGAGATACCATCTGTGTTATGAGAAGGCTGTTCAGTCTTGGTTTCAGAAGAAGGGTTATAGATGGTTACATCATGAATGGTACCATGGTTCGCACCATTGCTGTTACTCAAGGTGATGTTGACACCCGGAGTATTCTGAACCTTGAGATTGCGAATCAGGAATCGGCTGCCTTTCTCGAATCGGATCATGGCTCCAGGATTGAAAGTCTCCTTGTTGTCGCGAGCCTTCCACCAGCGGGTTCCCTGTCCATCGATAATAGAAGTTTCACCTTCGCCCTCTATAACGATGTCGCTCTGGTTCTTGTTCTTACAACCGATAAAGAGCGTTTTGTTGTTAGGTGCCTTACCATATTCAACGAGTTTCAGAGTCGCTCCTGCGCAAAGGTGGAGCACAGTCTTTGACTTGATGCTGAGTACCTCGGTCTTGCTTGTCATCTGATCTGTACTACCAAACATCCAGGTACCGGCAGGAATCACGACCATACCACCTGTTGTAGGCACAGCATCAAGTGCTTTCTGGATAGCCTTGGTGTTGTCTTCTGCCGTAGTGGAAGCACCATAATCCTTGATGTTGAACGTGTTTTCCGAAGTGATGGTTGGCAACTGTGGCAGTTCTACGGCAGTCCATCCTTTTGGAGTGTTCTGTGCGTTCTGCTCGGCTGTGATACCAGCGAAAGTTTGTGCTTTAGCGAACATTGGCAGAGCCCATAAGCGCAGCCAGCACGACTGTCTTAATGATTGATTTCTTCATTTCTTCTTAGGTTTATTTATTTTATTATTT
>ENA-OQHV01000063-OQHV01000063.1-human-gut-metagenome-genome-assembly--contig:-NODE-63-length-17891-cov-1.691905_pt1 | contig 17891 bp, 16 predicted proteins | sample MGYA00242641_ERZ504732 | MGnify/ENA primary metagenome ERZ504732 (study PRJEB26092, sample SAMD00036222) | human gut metagenome | host: Homo sapiens | study: EMG produced TPA metagenomics assembly of...
CAACACTAAGATAAGTGAAATTTCTGACATGGCAAAATCCTGAGCAACTTTTTGTTGCTCAGGTGCTTATAAAAAATATTAAATTATAGTGTTGCGGAAATTAGAAAGAACAAAAGAAATAAAGAATGATTGGACTTAGAAGAAACAAACGTGGAGATATGGTGCTCACCATCGATAGCTATATAGATATCGACTCGACACCGGACATCCAGCCCGACTACTTCGATTGTATTTACATCAATACGAAGAGTGAGCATGCGTTCCATGATATACTGTTTGGAGCCAGTCCAATCTTATCGTGGAAATGTAGCTACAAACCGATATTCGTCAATACGGCGGTATCGGGAAAGGAACAGATCATCGACTATATCGTCGATGCCTATGTGAGCGACATGAACAATGAAAAGGTATACGAGATTATTGACAGAATCAAGATGGCAAGACAGAAGTTTGGTGTAAAAAGCGAAACAAGCCATCCTACACAGCCTAACCAGCTCTTTGCCAATATTCTGAGATACCTGCTCTCAAGAGACCAGCGAATCATGGGACACCGACTGCTGGAGAAATCGTCTTTGGGATATATCAACCCAATCTTCGAGCACTATCACAGTATGGGTCTCTTCCATCTCAACGAGATGTTCATGTTCATCGACACTATGGTGGAGTTCGGATCACTGCGCATTCACCGCTTCCTGCTCAAGGAGCACCTCTGTCCAAAGTGCAACCACTCTCACCTGCTCTATACGGAGTGCTGTCCGAAGTGCGGAAGTTCGAACCTGAAGATTCAGAACATCATCCACCACTTCAGCTGCGCCAACGTATCGCCGGAAAGCAGCTACAATGTGGGCGGTATGCTCATCTGTCCGAAGTGTCACAAGAAACTGCGCCACATCGGTGTTGACTATGACAGACCAGCCGTGGTATATACCTGCAACGACTGCGAGAACTCGTTTACCGCGCCTATCACCAAGGCAACCTGCTGCTACTGCCAGAGCACCTTTCCGGTAAATACCCTGGTGCCACGAGACATTGAGGACTACGAGATAACGGAAGAAGGTATCAGAACGCTGACCAGCGGCAACATCATGTTCAACAACATGGTGAACATCTATGATAACTTCATGGAATATTATCTGCTGATGAACCGACTGCGACGCCAACTGATGGAAACCTACCGAAAGGATGAACTCTCGGTCATGGTAGGCAAGATATGGATTATAGATGAAAACAAGGATACCGTAAAGATAAAGGAAAGCATACAGGGCAAGCTCTGTAGAATCTTCTCCAATCACAAGGTGTCTTACAACAACAATATCTTCTACGTATCCTCTACCCTCTATGAGCAGGAAGAAACGGTGGAAGAAGCCCAGCAGAAACTGAGCAAGGAGATGTCGATAGCCATCAGAAAGGTGGCCAACTCGATAGAACCGGACGAGATTATCTGCAGCATGCTGGAAACCAAGGCGAAGACCATCGCCAGCAACTATGACGAGTTCTTCAACAAACTGCAATATGTGGATATGACTCCAGACGACTACTGCCGCTACTCAGAGGAACCTCTGATGAAGGAAGAAGAGAAAGAGGTGAAACCGCAGGAAGAGCTGCTTGATACGGAGCCGAAGGAAGATGAAAACGACAAGATACAGAAGCGCATCGTACTCTACAAGAAACTCGTTGCCATCCTTGTCACCATCGCAGGTATACTCATAATCATGGCCCTCTTGGCGCTCACCGTGCTGAGATAAGCCATCAAGAAGAAAGGGAAAAGCGTATGTTTAGCATAGCAGAACATCTGAACGATTTCTTCGACTGGATCAGCACGCTATCGTTTAGCAGTATCGTGAATACCTACTGGTTCCTCTTCTTCATCGAGATGCCAAGATATTATATCCTGGAATATCTCGTAATCGGAAACCGACTGATGAAGAGAAACCAGTTAGATAAAGAGAAAGAATATGCCAAGTTCTTCCTGTACCGCGAGAATCCGCTTATCAGCATCCTCGTACCGGGAAAGAACGAAGGCAAACATATATTCAAAATGGTGAACTCGCTGGCTGAGCAAACCTACCGCAACTACGAAATCATCGTGGTAGACGATGGTAGCGACGACGACACCAAACTGATTTGCAACGACCTCTACCGAGCCGGGTATATCACCCACTACCTGAGGTTGGATACAAGAGGCGGTAAAGCTGCCGCCAGCAACTATGGAGCCCAGATGGCAAGAGGCAAATACATCGTATGTCTGGATGCCGACTCTTCGCTCGACCGTGATGCACTGGAGAAGATTCTACTCCCCTTCTACATCGACGGAATGGTAAAGGGCGTAGGAGGATGTGTGAAAGTGCGCAACTACAAGGAGACCATCTGCTCATCGCTGCAGGCTTTCGAATACCTGAAGCGAATACAGGTGGGACGTATCGTAACCAGCGAACTGGGTATCTACCACATCATCTCGGGAGCATTCGGAGCCTTCGAAAGAAAGACGCTGAAGGAAGTGGGATATTGGGACATAGGACCGGGACTGGACGGTGACCTGACACAGAAGATCCGCAAAGCCGGATATAAAGTGAAATTTGCCGAAGATGCCATCTGTATGACCAATGTTCCTACCAAATGGTACAAGCTGTATCATCAGCGCATCAGATGGTCGCGCTCGCTCGTGAGATTCCGTCTACGCAAGCATGCCGACATTCTGTTGCCTACCAAGAACTGGAGTATCCTTAACTGGTTATCCAATATGGAGAGTGTAGTTTTCGACTGCTTCCTCAATTTCCTGTGGTTGTGGTATATCATCAAGCTCGCCATCACGTTTAACACGCACATCATCGAGGTGCTGGCGCTGGGCTACTTTATCAGAGTATGCTTCTCGCAGCTTGCCTTCCTCCTGGTGCTGATGGTTTCAGAAAGAAAGAAAGACGTGTGGTTCCTTTACAGATATCTGCCACTGATGTCGCCTTATACAGGTTATTTCCTGCGTATCGCCCGTCTGTCGGCTCATCTGCAAGAGCTTTTCTTCCGCCGTTCATACAAGGACGCCTGGAACCCTGAGAAGACTTCACGCTATGCTCAGCTCGAAGGAATCTAAAAGATCCGAGTTACTTGCTGTAACGTACATACAGCAGGGAGCTCCCAATAAAAGAAATAACATTATAAAACATAAACAATATAGTATATGATAAACAAGTCTTTTGAGTTTAAGATTGGAGTAATAGGATTAGGGTATGTAGGTACTCCACTGGCATGCTTATTCTCAAAGAAATACGATACATGGGGTTATGACATCAAAGCTGAGAAGGTAGCCAAGTTAGCCAAAAGCACGATGAAAGACAACAGACCTGTATCCAAAGCTTTGGAACAGGGACTGAAACTGACCAGCAATATTGATGACCTGAAGAAGTGTAACGTGTATATCATCGCTGTACCGACACCGGTGAACAAATCGAACAAACCAGACATCAGCTGCGTGCGCAATGCAACTGCTGAGGTTGGCAAGATTCTGAAAGAAGGTGATATCGTAGTCTACGAGAGTACCGTTTACCCAGGTCTGACAGAAGAGGTCTGCGCTCCATTACTGGCATCTACATCAGGATTGAAGTTGAACCAGAGTTTCTTTGTAGGCTTCTCGCCAGAGCGCATCAACCCGGGCGATACTGTTCATACCATCGAGAACATCGTGAAGGTTACCAGCGGTTCTACCCCCGAAGCAGCTGCTATCATCGACAGTCTCTATGCTTCTGTACTTACCCATGGCACCTACAAGGCGAAGAGTATCAAAATAGCAGAGGCATGTAAACTGATGGAGAACTGCCAGAGAGACATACAGATAGCCTTCTTCAACGAGATGGAAAAGATTTTCGACAAGATGAACATCAACATTGAAGACGTAACGGCGGCAGCTAGCACAAAATGGAACTTCGTGCCAGCTACTCCAGGACTCGTTGGCGGCCACTGCATCGCGATAGACCCATACTACCTGATTAACAAGGCACAGGAGGTTGACGTGGTACCATCGCTGCTCTCTACAGCCCGCGAGGTTAATGAGCAGATGGCGGTATGGATGGCAGGAAAGATAAAGAATGCATCTGAAAGCAGAAAGTTCAAGGCTCCGGAGACTAACGTGCTGATTCTCGGCTTCTCGTTCAAGCCAGACAGCGATGATATCAGAAACACAAAAGTAGCCGATCTCTATATCAATCTGGTAGGAGCAGGTTACAAAACCACACTCTACGATCCATTGGTAGATGTAAAGGAAGTAAAAGAAGAATATAACATCAAGGTGACAGATGATCCTAAAGTTCTGGAAAAAGAGTATCAGATTGTGGTAATCGGTACTCATCACAAGATGTTCGACAGTATCAATATGAACAATCTAATCACTGATAAAGGTTTCATATGCGACATCTACGGCATTCACAAGCCAAGAAACTAGATCTTCAAGATCGGAAAGAACCTATATAATAAACCAGTGAAAGATGGAAAAGAACAAAGTGCTAATCGTCGATGATATTTCAGAAAATATTGAAACTATCTCTGAAATGATAAAGGACTTTGACATCGACGTGAAAACTGCAAATGGCGGAAAAGAAGCCATTGAACTGATTGACTCATTCAAGCCGGACGTGATACTGCTCGACTTGATGATGCCACATGTAAATGGGTGGGACGTAATAGACCATGTACGCTCTAAATACTCGAAAAGTGAAATGGTCATCATCGTGGTTTCCCTGTTAAGCAACAAGGATAATGTGGATGAATGCTACGAGCTTGGAGTAAACGACTACATTACAAAGCCTATCATCAAAGCCCGTCTCACCAGTTCGCTAGACGCTCATCTAAGTAATCTTGCAAGAGGCTAAAGTGCCTCTTGCAAGATTGCTTCTGCATGAGTTATACGATTACTAGTAGGAGGATCTATGCCTTCCAACGGGTAGGCAATACCTAGTTTCTCATACTTGTAGATACCCATCGTATGATAAGGTAAGACATCTATACGCTCAATATTAGAGAGTGTTGAGAGGAAATCGCGCAACTGATAGAGGTATTCATCCTTATCGGTAATACCTGGAATCAGGACATGACGAATCCATACCGGTTTGTGTATCTCGCTTAAATATCGTGCACAATCCAGTATGTTTACATTAGAATGGCGGGTGAGTTTACGATGCTCTTCATCGTTGATATGCTTGATATCAAGAAGAACAGTATCAGTAACGGTCATCAGACGCTCGAATTTATCGAAGAAAGCACCCTCTTTCCTAAATGGTTGCGCTGATGTATCAAGACAAGTGTTGATGCCACGCTGATGGCTTTCTCGAAAAGTTCGATGAGAAAGTCTATCTGCATCAGGGCTTCTCCACCACTTACAGTAATACCGCCCTTGTCACCCCAATAACTCTTGAATCGCTCTGCCTTATCCAGCAGGGCATCGGCACTCCACTCTTCTCCTACCCCCGTCTTCCAGGAATCCGGGTTGTGGCAGAACTGGCAGCGCATGGGGCAACCCTGCAGGAAAATCAAAAACCTGATGCCTGGTCCATCTACAGAACCAAAGCTCTCTATGCTGTGTACAAATCCTTTATGCATAACAATTAAGCTAAAATTGCCCGCTAAATATCCTCGGAAAGAAAATCTAGCGGGCAATATTTATTCTTCTAATTGATTAGAGTCTCTCGTGAGCCTGACGAGCGATTACGTCGAGCTGCTGCTCACGTGTCAAGTCGATGAACTTAACAGCGTAACCACTCACACGGATAGTAAAGTTCTGGTACTCTTCCTTCTCTGGGTGCTCCATCGCATCCTTGAGCTTGTCGATACCGAATACGTTCACGTTCAGGTGGTGAGAACCCTGGTTGAAGTAACCATCCAATACACCTACCAATGTCTGGGCACGCTCCTCATCGTTGTGACCGAGAGCACCAGGCTGATGGTCTGAGTATTAGAGATACCATCGAGAGCATACTCGTATGGCAACTTAGCTACTGAGTTCAATGAAGCCAAAAGACCGTTCTTCTCTGCACCGTAAGATGGGTTAGCACCTGGAGCCAAAGGAGCACCGGCTGGACGACCATCAGGCATGTTGCTGGTGTACTTACCGTATACTACATTTGATGTGATAGTCAGGATAGATGTAGTAGGCTCAGAATTGCGGTATGTATGATGCTTCTTGATCATGTTCATGAAGGTCTTGAGCAACCATACTGCAATCTCATCAGCACGCTCATCATCGTTACCGTAACGTGGGAAGTCGCCCTCGGTCTTGAAGCTGAGAGGGAAACCGGTCTCATCACGAATGATGTTAACCTTGGCATACTTGATAGCTGAGATAGAGTCAACCACGTGGCTGAAACCAGCGATACCAGTAGCGAAAGTACGACGAACATCTGTATCGATGAGCGCCAACTCTGCTGCCTCGTAGAAGTACTTATCGTGCATGTAGTGGATGAGGTTCAATGTCTTCACATAAACGCCAGCCAACCAGTCCATCATATCCATGAAACGTGGCATGAACTCCTCGTATGTCAATACATCACCCTCAACGGCGCGATACTTAGGACCACACTGCTCGCGTGTCTTTGAATCAACACCGCCAGATACAGCGTAGGTCAAGCACTTAGCCAAGTTGGCACGTGCACCGAAGAACTGCATTTCCTTACCTGTCTGAGTAGCAGATACACAGCAGCAGATGCTATAGTCGTCACCCCAAACTGGGCGCATTACGTCATCGTTCTCATACTGGATAGAACTTGTCTTTACAGAAATCAAAGAAGCGTAGTGCTTGAATGCCTTTGGCAAGCGAGAGCTATAGAGTACTGTCAAGTTTGGCTCTGGTGAAGGACCCATATTCTCCAATGTGTGGAGGAAACGGAAATCGTTCTTGGTAACCATTGAGCGACCATCCTGACCCATACCACCTACTTCGAGAGTAGCCCAAACTGGGTCGCCGGTGAAGAGCTCGTTGTAAGAAGGAATACGGGCGAACTTAACCATACGGAACTTCATGACCAAGTGGTCGATGAGCTCCTGAGCCTCATCCTCGGTAAGAGTACCCTCGTTCAAGTCGCGCTGGATATAGATATCGAGGAATGTAGAGATACGGCCTACAGACATCGCAGCACCATTCTGAGTCTTCACAGCTCCGAGGTAACCGAAGTACAACCACTGAACAGCCTCACGAGCGTTCTTAGCAGGCTGAGAGATGTCGTAACCATACATCTGAGCCATCTCCTTCAAGCCCTTGAGCGCCTTGATCTGCATAGCAACCTCTTCACGAAGACGGATAACGTCGTCGATCATCTCACGGTCGCCCATGTTAGCGAGGTCGTTCTTCTTCTCCTCGATGAGAAAGTCGATACCATAAAGAGCCACACGACGGTAGTCACCCACGATACGGCCGCGACCGTATGTATCAGGAAGACCGGTAAGAATGTGGTTATGGCGAACGAGTTTCATCTCTGGAGTATAAGCATCGAATACGCCATCATTATGAGTTTTGCAATACTTGTGGAAGATTTCGTGGAGCTTCTCTGATGGCTGATAGCCATATGTTGTACAAGCCTGCTCCGCCATCTTGATACCACCGTAAGGCATGAAGGCACGCTTCAGAGGTTTATCAGTCTGCAGACCTACCACTTTCTCCAAATCCTTTGTACCTTCACCGATATAAGCAGCACCATAAGCTGTCAATCCTGAAACGATTTCTGTTTCCATATCAAGCACACCACCCTTGGCGCGCTCCTCCTTCTGGAGTTCCTTCAACATACCCCAAAGGGTGTTAGTTGCCTGAGTTGGTTCTGCAAGGAACGACTCATCGCCATCATAACAAGTGTAGTTGTTCTGAATGAAATCACGAAGATTCACTTCACTCTGCCACATGTTTCCTTTGAAACCTCTCCATTCTGTTTTCATCATTTTGATACCTTTTTTTATAAAGTTAATAATTATATATTTTGCACACACTATCTATTTTGAGTTGGTTTTACACCTATTTATATATAGTAAAATTAAAAAGCCCGAACACGTTTGTGCCCGGGTTTTTAAGCACCTTTATTTGAAGGTGCGTATATCATGATGTTATCGTTCTTTCCAACAGCATCTGTTTTTCCTATATATCCTAAGTTAATTCCCACTTTTAATTTCATGTCTTTTAAATTCATTATTTGTAATTGTCTTGCAACAGTTTTGCAATGCAGGTGCAAAGTTACGACAATAAAATGAGAAAAGAGAAGAAAACCGAAACTTTCTTCTCTTATCTATGAAAAATCATCATTTATGAGTATCATTCTACTGATTCTCAAAAAAGTGATTGAGATTTTCGATGAATAATCCGAAACACTTGTCATGAATCTGACGTGTCATGGTAACAGGGTTCTCCGCATTCAGGATGGTACCGCTCATTGCCACACCGATGCCCAATTCTGCAAGCGGATCTATATCGTCTGGAGTCAAACCTCCGATGGCTACCATAGGCAGAGAGATTTTATTCTCCCTCATCTGCTCAATAATCTGGCGATAACCTTCTATACCCAACACCGGAGAGAGTTTCTCTTTGGTAGTAGTATAGCGGAACGGACCACAACCGATATAGTCAGCCCCCTGTTCATGCAAACGACGAATATCAGCAAAAGTATTGGCTGTGCCTCCGATAATGAATTCATCACCCAGGAACTTACGGGCCTCATCAACCGGCATATCATTCTTCCCAAGATGTACACCATCTATCTGTAACTTCTTCACCAGTTCTACACGGTCGTCGAGGATAAAAGTTGCACCGGCACCCTCGCAAGCCAACTTTAACTTACGGGCTATAGGCTCAACCTCTTCATCGGTAGCACCTTTCATGCGAAGCTGAATCCAATCACATCCTCCGATAAGTGCTAGATAGGCTCCTTCGAGATAAGAGAAGCGTTCGTTCTGATGCGTGATAAACTGAAAGCTCGTCTGAAAATGAGCTAATGCTAAAGACTTGTTCATACGTACTATAAAATATAAATTCGCTTGCAAAGGTACTACATTCACACGACAAAATCCTACAATTTACCTTTTTTAAACTTCGTCATTTGAAAATGGGGAAAGTTCTTCCTTTTTTATTTTGTTTTTTTATACTTTCTTATTTTAATATATGAATACTTTTCTGTACCTTTGCACCATAAAACTATTTATTTTATGTTAACAGATATTGAAATAGCTAAATCAGTAAAATTACGCCCTATCAATGAAGTGGCAGCAGAACTTGGAATTCACGAAGACCAAGTGGAAAACTACGGCCGTTACATCGCTAAGATTACTACGGCCAGAATTGACAGAAACAAGTTTCAGAACCATCACCTCATCCTCGTTACCGCTATCAGTCCTACCAAGGCTGGTAATGGCAAGACCACCGTATCCGTGGGTCTCGCCCTGGGTATGCAGAAGATTGGCAAGAAGGCTGTAGTGGCTCTTCGCGAACCATCTCTGGGTCCTTGCTTCGGCATGAAGGGTGGTGCTGCAGGTGGCGGTTATGCCCAGGTTTTGCCTATGGATAAGATTAATCTCCATTTCACTGGCGATTTCCATGCCATCACAGAGGCCAACAACATGATCTCTGCCCTTCTGGACAATTACCGTTTCCAGCACGAAGCAGAGGGTTTCAAACTCAAGAAGATTCTTTGGCGTCGCGTCATGGATGTGAACGATAGAGGCTTGCGCCGCATCATCACCGGTATAGGAGATAAGAACGGCATCGAGACAGAGACAGGCTTCGATATTACGCCAGCTTCTGAGATTATGGCTATCATGTGTTTCGCAACAAGCATCGATGATCTTCGTCGCCGTATCGATAATATTCTCCTGGGCATCACCGAGGATGACAAGCCATTTACCGTAAAGGATATGGGTGTAGGTGGCAGTATCGTAGCTCTTCTTCTCGATGCTTTGAAGCCAAATCTGGTTCAGACAACAGAGGGTACACCGGCATTTGTTCATTGCGGTCCTTTTGCCAACATTGCTCATGGCTGCAATTCCGTCATGGCTACTGCTGCTGCTCTTGAGTATGGCGACTATGCTATTACAGAGGCAGGATTCGGTGCAGATCTCGGTGCAGAGAAGTTCTATGACATCAAATGCCGCAAGACAGGTTTGCAACCAGACCTCACTGTTCTCGTTGTTACCCTCCAGGCGTTGAAGATGCATGGTGGTGTAGCTCAGGAAGATATCAAGAAGCCAAATATCGCAGGTATGGAAGCCGGTTACTGGAACCTCGACAAGCACGTAAAGAACCTGCAGAGCTTTGGTCAGACAGTAGTGATTGCATTCAACAAGTTTGCAACCGATACAGATGAAGAAATTGAAGTATTGCGCAAGCATTGCGAGGAGATGGGTTGCGGTTTCGCCGTAAACAGCGCCTTTGCCGAAGGCGGAAACGGTGCCATTGAACTTGCCAACCTCGTAGTGAAGACCATTGACGAGCGTCCATCAGCCCCTCTCTATTTTGCTTACGATGATAACGATAGCGTTGAGGAGAAGATAGAAAAGGTTGCATTCAATCTTTACGGAGCAGGCAGCGTGACATTGAGCGATTCTGCCAAGGCGATGATTGAAGAGATCAAGAAACTGGGTGCTGAAAAGTTCCCTATCTGTATTGCCAAGACTCAGTACAGTTTCTCTACCGATGCCAAGGCATACGGTCCTACAGATGGTTTCGAACTCCACGTTCGCGACATCACCGTAAATATGGGTGCCGAGATGATTGTAGTCATCGCTGGTCCTATCATGCGTATGCCGGGCTTACCAAAGAGCCCACAGGCTGAGCGCATTGATGTAGTAAACGGTGAGATTACTGGTCTTTCTTAAACACTACAGATTTCACAGATTCTTATAAAAAAGCCCAGGGCGTGATGTCCTGGCCTTTTTCATTTATCTCATACTGAATTCACAACCACAATATAACTGATTATAGAATTCATTGATTCTCAAGAGTTCACCTCGGCGATTCTGCAAACCGCCCTTCCGCCAATTCATATCCCACCATTCTACATCAGGATAAGCCTCAACGGCAAGATGACCGGCAGTATCTATCTGCCTGATATTCTTCCAGCGCGAAGATGCCAACGTGGTAGTGAGAAGGTGAAATCCATGCTCCTGCGCATACTTGGCTGCATGAGAGAGGCGGAACTGAAAGCAGACAGAACAACGGCTGCCACGCTCGGCTCATCCTCTAAACCCTTAATAACAGAAAGCCACTCATGATGATCATACTCATCCTCTACATAAGGTACATTCTGGGCTTCCAGAAATCGTTTCAGTTCATGTTTACGAACATCATACTCCTGCTGAGGATAGATATTACTGTTACTGAAATATACAGTAGGCTTCATACCATTACGAAGCATACATTCTACGATAGCCGCCGAACAAGGTGCACAACAGGCATGCAACAAGACAGCCTGACCTTCAGCCTTGCTTCCATCCGGGAGAGTAAGTTTTACGTATTTATATTGTTCTTCTACAGGAATCTTCATTATTATCAATATTAAATATAAAATTTAAAATGTGAACAGCTACTTCTGATGTGAAGTATTTTCGCCTTGTTTCAAAAAACAAATGGAGTACAATCTCACGACACCCCCCATTTGCCCAAATATATGCGAAAACTAGTGCAAAGGTACAACATTTATTCGAACCACCAAATTTTTAACACGTTTTTTTCATCACAATGGTTCAAGCGGCTAATATTTAACTATATGTTAACACTTAAACACCAGTTACGTTATCTTTAAGAACTATAAATCACGTTTCAGCGTGATAACTGTCAGTTCAGGCCATGCGCCTAGGCGGAAAGGGAAAGAACCACCAATACCCGATGATACATAGAGCATCTGCTCACCAATCCGGTAAGCTCCGCCCCACTCTTTGAAAGCCATGCGGGCAGGCGTCCATTTACCTATTTTCAATTGTCCGGCATGCGTATGTCCCGCCAAAGTAAGTTGTATCTTCTTACCAACTACTTCTCTGCGCCAATGATGAGGATCATGACTCAAGAGGATTTTAAACATATCTGGATTCAACCCCTTCATCGCTTTCTTCAGATTACTGCGATTGGTGAAAGGAGGCTGACCGGGATTCTCTACGCCTATTACAGCGATAGATGCCATACCATGACTCACCACATGATGTTCGTTCATCAGCTGATGCCACCCCAAACTTTTCTGATAACCATAAAGCATACGGCGGTTTCTCTTCAAAGCGCCAATAGAGTGATTGTTGCCATATTCACAATAATCATGATTTCCCCAGATAGAATAGATGCCATCTGACGCATGAAGCTGCCCCAGCGTATCCAGATAAGGCTCCACTTCGCTGGCTTGGTTATTGACCAGATCGCCCGTAAAGAGAATCATATCGGGTTCTTCATTGTTGGTCGCATCCACCACCTTCTGCACGAAATCATTGCCGGGAGGAAACGAACCGAGATGAAAGTCGGTAATCTGTACCAGACGGTAACCATCAAAATAAGGTGGCAAATCGGGCGAGGTAAAGGTAATATGTTTCAGTTCTAACCGCTTCCAACCCTCTATAAAGCCGAAGGCAAACCACCCCATTACACCCAAAGCTGGAATCAGAGCAAAAAACCAAGGAAGAAATGCATCGAACAGGATGAAGACAAGCTTAGGGAATGCCGAGAAAAGTATGGTAGTAAAGAGTACACGGACTGACAACTTATGGAAGAACCCCATCTGCAACCCCACTTCGGCAAGAACAAGTAACAACGAGGGAACCCACCATAAGATGGCTAGCAGCAAAGGCCACTCACTCACCCCGATGTGCCAAAGCCAGAAGTCGGGCAGGAATGCCAGAACCGACATGACTACTATATAGAATATGGATCTTAATACCTTTTTTAATACCTTCTTCATTGTTTTTCTTTATAACTGGGTACAAAGGTACGATAATTCATAGACAATACAAAATAAATTTAAATATATTTTCAATGTTTTGTTATTTGAGAAGATTGCATTATCTTTGCATAAGATTTGCTGCACTCGGCAATCTGAAAGTAAACTTTCATTGCACTCGATTGCAAAATCTTTGCAAAAGAAAAATTAAATAAAATGGCACGACGACTAAGAAAAAAACGCATAGCAATCATATTGCTTTCCTTTACAGCAATCGTAGGATGGACTACACACAGCTGTGTATCTCGCTGTACATCAGCATCAGACAAGAACAAGGCGGCAGATTCGCTCCCTAAGGTTCATATCAACGATTCCATCTCAAATGCCCTGACAGAGGGGAAGGAATACCAAAAGATGGATTCGCTCGTAGAGAGATACCTCAAGCGATGGGAAATCAACGGTGCACAGCTCGTCATCACCCGCAACGACTCCCTGCTCTATGCCCGCGGTTTCGGATGGGCAGACAAGGAGAGGGGCATTCGAATGGAACCGAATATGCTGATGCGCTTCGCTTCCATTTCCAAGCTCATCACCGCCGTAGGTATCATGAAACTGCAGGAGATGAAGAAGCTCAGAATGAACGAGAAGGTATTCGGACCTAAGGGAATCCTAAACGATACCACCTACAACAACGGCATCAAGGACCAGCGCTACTACAACATCACCGTAGAACAGTTGCTGCGCCATCAGGCTGGTTTCAACAATTATGCCGGCGACCCGGTATCTTCCACCCGCTACATCATGATGCAGAACCATCTCACTACTCCTCCTGACCATAAGACCCTGCTCAAGATTCTCTTGAAGCGCCACTGGGCTATACTCCTGGCGAAGGCAAATGCTACAGCAATCTAGGCTACATGATTCTCTCCATGATTATAGAAAAGAAGAGCGGAATGAAATATGAAAACTTCATGCAGAAGTATGTGCTCCACCCAGCCGGCTGCTACGACATGCATATTGCCGGCACCTACTACAAGGACCGCCGGCCTAACGAGACGAAGTATTACATGCACCAGGGCAGCATCCCGGTATATGAATACAACAACAGTGCAGAATGGTTGAAAAATGTTATGGCGATACCGACCTTCCACGTCTCTCAGGTGCCGGAGCATGGTGTGGTTCAGCAGCCGAACTGAGCCGTCTCATCGCCAGCATCGACGGTTTGCCACATGTCAAGGATATCCTCAGCAAGAAGAGTATCGAGTTTATGACGCGGGAGCAGGCTGACCACCAATACTCTATCGGCTGGAACTATACACCAAAGAGCAACAAGCCATGGATTCGTACAGGTTCGCTGGCAGGCACATCAGCCATCGTCCTGAAATATCCGGATAACCAATGCTGGATTCTCATCACGAACACATCCACCTGGAAGGGACATGGTTTCTCTAACGATACTATGGCTTTCTTCGAGAAACTGAGAAAGAAAATATATGGCAAACATGCCAAAGAAGGATTTGTTTATCTAAAAGAAAATCAGTTTATAGAGAAAGGATTCTATTTTAGAAATCTATTTCTAGAGAAAAAGTCCCTGGAGAAAGAGAACTTCTCCAGGGACTTTTTCTTTTTTTCTACTTTATTATCTTATCTATTATCTGTTTATATCAACATGAAATATGCCTTTTAGAAAGTATATTTCAAGCCAATCTGACCACGCCAGCGGCTGTAGTAATCGCTATAGCTCTTGTAAGCATAAGCACCGGTGAACTGGTAAACACCACCACCCTGATAGTTGACAGGTGAGAAATAGGTGCCGAAGCCATCACCATAGGTATGACCCCAATCCTTGTTCAGCAGGTTGCCCACGTTGAGGATATCAAAGGTCAACTCGATGGAGTTAATTTGACCAGCTACCTTGAAGCTGTACTTCTGACCGAAGTGAACATCGAAATGATGCTCGAATGGCAGGTTATCAGCATAACGCTCGTAGTACTCGCCACGGTGCTTGCTCAGATAAGAATCGTCTGCAATCCACTTCTTCAGCATCTCACGCTGCATCTCCTCGGTGAGCTTATCGCCATGGTTATCACCAAACATGCGCTTGGTGAAGGTATTGTTGTTATACTTGGTCTCCTCGAAACGCATCTTGTCAATCTGTGCATCGGTTGGGATGTAGAACAGGTCATTACCCCTGGAACCATCCTCGTTCACGTCACCATAATAATAATAGGTGTAAGGTGAACCGCTCTTAGCCTGGTAGATGACACCCAGGGTTGTCTTCCACTGCTTCTGATGACCATAGTCGATGTGGTAGTAGGCAGAAGCCTGAATGCGGTGAGGCACGTTGTAGGCAGAGTTACCCACCTCTAAATCGTTGCAGTCACGATAGGTATACTGGTAGGTCCAGTTACTCTTTGCTACAGAAGAACCACCGTTGGCAGCACTGCGTGAACGGGTCCAGGTATAGCTTGCCATCAGGTCGAGGCCGAAGTTGAAATGCTTCTCAGCCTTGAGCGAGAGGTTTACGGTATAACCCTTGGATGTATTTCCGAGGGCATAGACTCCTGCAATAGGAGTACCCTTCACTACGCTCTGATAGAGCGGACGGTTGTCCCACTCATATCCATACTTCTGGGAGAAGGTCTGACCGGTCTGTTCCTGAGCGAGGTTCTTATAGAGAATATCGTTCAAAGTCTTGGAGTAGATAGCCTCAGCGGTCCAGTCGATACCGAGAGCCTCGAAGTCGAAACCGAGGTTGAGGCGGAGGTTCTGGGCGAACTTGAAGTTCTTGCCGCATACAGCCACATCCTGGTTACCGGCACTCGCTTCATCTTATCGGCATTGGCATTCTGCTTGTTAGGATCGAGAATCAGCTCCAATCCCTTGACGGTAGAGTTGTTGCTATCGTAAGAAGAGAGCTGCAGACCAGTACCTGAGTAGTTGTTGCTTACCCATACGAATGGGATTCTACCGGTAAAGACACCCGCACCACCACGGAGGATATACTTACGGTCGTTATTGATGTCCCAGCGGAAACCTACACGTGGAGAGAGCATTGGCGAGAAGCTGAGCTTATCGTTGGTCTTCAATCCCCACCCCATCTTCTCTGACAAGGCGTTGAACTCCGGATTCTCCACTGGAGTATCGAAGAATACAGGAATATCCAGACGCAGACCGTAGGTCAAGGTGAAGTTGTTGCTTGCATTCCACTTATCCTGCGCATAGAAACCGAACTGACCAGATGAGAACTCTGAAGCCCAGTTAGGGTCGCCGGTAACATCAGTGTTAGCCTGACCGTAACGGTACTGGTTCATGTAAGCCTTGTTAGGATCCAGTTTATCTGCCATATAGTCATCGTAATAAGCCTTGAAGTTATCAAATCCCTTGAAGGTATAGGAGCCGAACTTATCCGAGATGAACATATTCTTGAAATGGTAGAACTCGTTGTGGGTACCGAAGATGAAGGTATGGTTGCCACGGAGCCAAGTCAGGTTGTCCTCAATGGTCCAGATGTCCTGTTCAGGTAGTTAGCCTGTGAGTTTCGCTCAGTACCGATGTTGACCGTACCACTACCAACGCCCGTGATGGAAATCATCGGTAGATGAGCCTTGATGTCACGGCTATCGCGCACTCTTACGAAGCTGACACGTGCCTCATTGCTCAAACTTGGAGAGAATCGGCTCTGAAGCTCAGCGATGAACGAGTTGGTATTGCTCTTGAACGGATAGCTGTAGCCGTAGGAGTTCAAGCTGCTGGCACTGCCGCCGCCACTCAACTGCTCAGCCTTGACCAGGCTCCAGCGGATGGCAAACTTATTGAACTCGTTGATGTTCCAGTCAAGTTTCAGTCCTGCCTTATCGCTCTTGGTGTAGATGTCCTGGTTACTGTAGTAATCGTTGAAGTTGACTCCCTGCTTCTCAGCTATATTCTGGAGCATGGTGAGAATATCCTTTGCCTGCTCGGTATTTACCTTGGAATTGCCGGAGTCTACACCATAGAGATTAGGATATTCCTTGTTGGTGCGCTCATAGTTGGCGAAGAAGAAGAGCTTGTTCTTGATGATTGGTCCTCCGAGGGTGACACCCATGTTATACTGAGTCTGCTTCTGATACTTTGGCGCATAACCCGTGCCATCGAGGTAAGGATACTTGGTACCGATGAGGTCCTGGTTGTAGCCATAGTAGTAAGCCGAACCGTGGAACTGATTGGTACCGCTCTTGGTGATGGCGTTGATGGCACCTCCGGTGAATCCGCTCTGGCGCACATCGAAAGGAGCCACGGAAACCTGAATCTGCTCGATGGTCTCCATAGATACCGGCTGAGCACCTGCCTGACCGCCGTTGTTACCGCTGGATGCCAGACCGAAGACGTCATTGTTTGCCGCACCGTCAATCATGAAGTTGTTGTATCGGTTGTTGACACCAGCGAACGACATATTACCGGAATTGGTAACGGTGAGCTGTGGGTTCAATCGAGCCACGTCAGCGATACCGTGGGTGATGCTAGGCATGTTGTTGATCTGCTCTGCCGTCATACTGGTAGCAGCACCAGTACGGGAAGCAGCAAGACCCGCCTTACCGGAAACCACCACTTCCTGAAGCTGGTGGGCATCCTCCTGGAGCGAGCATGAGATATTCTCCGTTTCACCGAGCTCAGGTTGAGGTTTTTGATCACCTTGTCCTTGTAGCCGATATAGGAGATGTCTACCTTGTAAGGACCGCCTGGTCGCATACCCTGGATGGTATATCGTCCATCGATATTAGTAACGGCACGATATACGGTACCGGAAGGTTGGTGAATAGCAGTAACAGTAGCTCCGATGACATTTTCGCCATCAGAAGTAATCTTACCGCTGATTCCAGAGGTAGTAATCTGTGCCATGGCAGCGTTCACCGTCAGGATGAACAAAGCCAGAAGTAAATGCAATCTTTTCAGCATACCTTTTTTTTAAAAATTTAATTAATAATACGGGGGAATAGCCCCAAAATATCTATTACGGGTGCAAAATTAAACAAAAAA
>ENA-OQHV01000065-OQHV01000065.1-human-gut-metagenome-genome-assembly--contig:-NODE-65-length-16862-cov-1.666388_pt1 | contig 16862 bp, 15 predicted proteins | sample MGYA00242641_ERZ504732 | MGnify/ENA primary metagenome ERZ504732 (study PRJEB26092, sample SAMD00036222) | human gut metagenome | host: Homo sapiens | study: EMG produced TPA metagenomics assembly of...
CGAACCGGATGTTTCTTGCCCAGTTTGCCTTCCTTGGTGATGGCTTCGCTGGCGAGTTCGCCCTCATATTTATCGGTAACGATGAGCTGCGCCTTATATTCCTTCCAGTCAGTTCCCTGCACCTTAATCTTGGCCTGGCATACCGGCAATCCCTCCTGGTTTACGAGCGCCAGGGTGAGATTTTTCTTCTTGGCATCGAAACAGCGGGCGTGCAGGCTCACCTCGTAGATGGCCGGCTGATGCTTACCCTCCTTGCCCTCAACGGCAGCTCCGCGACGTATGGCGATGCCGTCCCAACCTATATTATAAATAGGTGTGGCGCCCAAAACGGCATAATGGGGATTGTTCTGGCTCACCCCGTTTTCGGTGGCGATGCCCTCTTTCTCTACCCCCACCCATGCCGTGGTGGCATTCCACTGGTGGCGGTGGTCTTCCTTGTTATACTCAAAGTCGCCGTTCTGCAACATTTCTGCAGAGAGTCCTCCGTCGGCAGCGCGGCTGATGTCTTCGAAGAAGATACCCATCAGCTTGTTGGAGATGCGGTGGGATTTCTGTGGATTGATGCTGAGGTTAGCAGGGATTTCCGAATCTTTCGGCAGGTCGATGTGGTTGTCCTTGACATAAGCTGCGAGGTCGGCATCGGTCTTCGGTATCGGCTGGGCGTTGAGTTTTGCCTCTTCAGAGAGGGCGTGGAACCAGGAGCGAATGTAGTTGAGATGTACAGCCGGCACCTCGAAATCGCAGCCCTGGAAGAGTTTTCCGTCTATGGTTGCGGTGTCGCGCTGCCAGAGTATCTCATCGGCAGAAGCTTCCAGCGTATCTTCCTTGAAGGTACGGAAATCGTTGCTTGCCTGTACGTATCGCTTGCCTTTGGATGTCTTGAGATAGATGTCGAAGTTACCGTCATCCATCTGATAGGCAGCCACATCCTTCACGCCTTTTTCGCGGATGATGGGATAATCCTGCGGGCGCCAGGTGATGAGGTCTTCTGAATAGGCTACGGCAAACTGCGGCGCATGCTGGTTCACGCTCCAGAGTGCGCGCCATGTGCCGTCGTTGGCTTTTACCACGAAGGGGTTATACATCTTCTTTTCAGCTCCCCACGGACCATAGTCGCTGGCGCAGAGCTGTCCTACATCCACCCAACGCTCATCGTCGGTGAAATAAGCCAGATGCAACCCCTGGTTGGGTGCTGGCGAATAGATGAATATCTGGCAGATGGAATCCTTGCCCTGTATGGTGTATGCAGGGGCATCCTTGTCTATTTGCGTCTGCATCTGCTGCCTGCTGACAGCCTGACTGGCACTGGCAGCTGCCACGAGTAGCGCTGATGTAAATATGTACTTTAGTTTTATCATGTTTCTATATTTTTAGATTAATATTGTTTGTTTATTTTACACTCTTTCTCTCGGCTTGATAAAAAGGCAGAGTGCATCACTGCACCCTGCCCCCACAAATTAGAGAGTTATAAAAAATCAAGTATGCAGTGACTTAAACACTGCTTCTTTCTGAAATAATTATCTTCTTTCTAGCTGTAATATTCCTTCTTGCCGGCAGCCAGCGTATTCTTCATCAGCGAGCAGATGGTCATCGGACCAACGCCTCCCGGAACAGGAGTGATGAAGGAACACTTCTCTGCCACCTCGTCGAATTTCACATCACCATTCAGGCGGAAACCGCTTTTCTTCGTAGCATCAGGCACGCGGGTGTACCCACATCAATGACTACGGCTCCCGGCTTCACCATATCAGCTGTCACGAAATCAGGACGACCGATGGCTGCGATGATGATATCTGCCTCCTGACACTCTTTCTTCAAATTCTTGGAATGGGAGTGGCATACGGTGACGGTAGCATCGCCATACTGCTTCTGCATCATCAGCTGAGCCATTGGCTTGCCTACGATGTTGCTTCTGCCCAGAATGACGCATTTCTTGCCACTGGTCTCAATATTGTAATGCTGCAGCAGGGTGAGGATACCGAGCGGAGTGGCAGAAATGAAACAAGCCATGCCGAGCGACATTCTGCCCACATTTACCGGGTGGAATCCGTCTACATCCTTACGGTAATCTATTGCCATGGTCACCTTCTGCTCATCGATGTGCTTAGGCAGAGGAAGTTGAACGATGAATCCGTCAACATCATCATCCTGGTTCAGCTTGTCTACGCACTGCAGGAGCTCTTCTTCGGTAACATCCTCCTCATAACGGATGAGGGTCGACTTGAATCCACACTTCTCGCAGGCCAGCACCTTGTTTTTCACATAGGTTTCACTGCCCCCGTCGTGCCCTACGAGCACGGCTACCAGGTGTGGCTGCTTGCCACCGGCGGCTACGATCTGTGCCACCTCCTGGGCTATCTGTTCCTTGATGGCGGCTGCCGTCGCCTTTCCGTCTATAAGCTGCATTTTTATTCTATATTAATATTAAATGTTCTATGTTAAGTTGCAAAGCATACGAATTCTTCACTCTTCGTTCTTCACTTCTTACATTCCCGGCATCTTAGGCATGCCTGGCATACCCTTCATGCGGCTCATCATCTGCGCCATTTTGTTGCCGGTCATCATCTGCATCATCTTTCGGGTCTGGTCAAACTGCTTGATGAGTTTGTTCACCTCCTGGATGTTGGTGCCCGAACCCTTAGCGATGCGCTGGCGGCGTGATGTGTTGAGGATGGCTGGGTTGGTGCGCTCCTTGGGAGTCATACTCTGGATAATGGCCTCTACGCCCTTGAATGCATCCTCTGGGATATCTACGTCGCGGATGGCCTTGCCAACACCCGGAATCATCGCTGCCAGATCCTTGATGTTACCCATCTTCTTAATCTGCTGGATCTGGTTGTAGAAATCGTTGAAGTCGAACTGGTTCTTTCTGATCTTCTTCTCCAGTTTCTTGGCCTCTTCCAGGTCGAACTGCTCCTGTGCGCGCTCTACGAGGGATACCACATCACCCATGCCGAGGATTCGGTCTGCCATACGAGCTGGGTGGAACACGTCAATGGCGTCCATTTTCTCGCCGGTACCTATAAACTTGATTGGCTTGGTTACCACGGTACGGATACTGAGGCTGCACCACCGCGGGTATCACCATCGAGCTTGGTGAGAACAACGCCGTTAAAGTCAAGGCGGTCGTTGAATTCCTTGGCTGTGTTTACGGCATCCTGACCGGTCATGGAGTCAACCACGAAAAGGGTTTCGTCTGGACGGAGATGATTCTTGAGATTGCTGATCTCGTTCATCATCTGCTCATCAATGGCAAGACGTCCGGCTGTATCGACGATTACCACATCGTTGCCGTTGGTCTTAGCCTGCTGGATAGCATGGTCGGCGATACTGAGCACATCCTTGTTCTCTGGCTCGCTGTATACCGGAACACCCACCTGCTCACCCACAACATGGAGCTGCTGGATAGCTGCCGGACGGTAAACGTCGCAGGCCACGAGCAATGGCTTCTTGCCTTTCTTGGTCTTGAGCATATTGGCAAGCTTGCCACTGAAGGTAGTCTTACCCGAACCCTGCAGACCGCTCATGAGGATGACGGCCGGATGACTTTCGAGCTTCAATGGAGCTTCTTCGCCGCCCATGAGTTCTTCCAGTTCATCGTGCACCAACTTGATCATCAACTGTCCCGGCTTTACGGCAGTAAGTACATTCATGCCGAGTGCTTTCTCCTTCACCTTGTTGGTGAATTCCTTAGCCACTTTATAGTTTACGTCGGCGTCGAGGAGTGCACGGCGCACATCCTTCATGGTTTCCGCCACGTTGATTTCTGTAATTTTTCCCTCGCCCTTCAAGATTTTGAACGAGCGTTCCAGTCTATCACTTAAATTTTCAAACATTTTTCTTTCTTTATATTTTTGGCTACAAAGATACGACTTTTTTTTCGAGAAAGCCAACTTGTTTATGTTTTTTTTTTATCCCGTCGGCTAAAATAGCTGTCGCTCTGCCTTTCCCGAGTTCATTTCTTCAGTTTACTCTTGTGCTTATTTTTCAGGATTCTCCTTCTTATTCGATTTTGATTCAGCATCAGAAGTTGCTTTTTTCTCTTCTGTAGCCATTTCAGAAGAAGGATCTTTCTTAAAAGCCGAGACATCATACGGATTAGTCAATTCATACTTTTTCCCCGTTGCTTTTTCATAAGCAGCTACCACAGGATCCTTATGTTCCATTTTTTCAAATACCTTTTTAGCCTGTTGCAGATGCTTCTTATCACGTTTCCCCTGTTTATCCATCCATCCGAAAGCATCAAACCCGATGCCAGCAGATGAAGTTGGCAAAGAGTTTATCTTCTCCTGAATATCCTCTTCCATGTTTTTGATGCCTTCCTGATTTTTGCCCCAAACTGTCACTTCGCCTAATTGTTTGGCATCCGGCAAGAGAAACAGAGTATCCGGCAGTTCCTTGTACCGGATAGTTGCCTTCATAAAACCAGGTTTCGATACGGTTGCTGAATCAAACTGATAGCGCATCGTCCAATAGCCCCGATAATCTGTTCTTGCCCAATGATTGTTATTGGTATGAATAAGTGCTTCACGAATAGGCACATGATTTTCTGCCGATGCGATGACACACGTTTTCTGCGCATAGGCTACCTGCCCTAACATGGCAAGCAATACTATTAAAATCAATATGATACGCTTCATGCTTTTTCTCTGATTTATATCTTTTCTTTGTACCAGACAAATTACTTCTTCTTAATATGAATCTGATACAAAAGTAATGATTAAATCTGATACTTCATTAAATTCCCCAAGAAGTTTAAGTTCATTTAAAGAGTAATGTAAAAAAATTAAGCGTCTATAACAGTTGGCCTATTTATATAGCATCATTCAAAGGTATATAGTATCATTCAAAGGAAAGATATGGTGTTTTCAACACTAAGAAATATTTTTAGTAAGTAAAAGCATACAGTTTTTAGAGTTCTTGCATATAGTCTTTTAAGTCAAAACACATAGCTTCCCAGATATTATCACTAGGCTCAGCAGCTCTGCCGAGCCTAGTGACAACTCTCTGTTAAACCAGTTCCGTAACTGCAGAAATAATTCACTTATATTCTATTGAGTTCATTTGATTATTCTACTATTCCACGTTGCTCGATTCTCTTAGCCTCTTCAAGAAGCTTGATGGCATCTACATACTGAGCGATGCCCTGAGCCACCTCCTTGGCAGCCTTCATTGCCAGGACTACAGTCTGCGGACGGTGTACCACATCACCTCCGGCAAACACACCGCGACGGGTGGTCATACCGAACGGACGTTCAACAACTTTTACATATCCCTTCTCATCCACCTCGATTCCGGCAGTGGTAGAAACGATACGGTTGGCTGGTCTTGAACCAATGGCGAGATAGATTCTGTCGAATTTTTCTACCCTTTCACCCTCAGGAGTGTTCAGCACACAGCTTCCCAGACGGCCGTTTTTGCCCTTCAGAAAGGCCTCGATGGTAGTTTTCCACTCAAATTTCACGCCTTCCTTCACAGCATCTTCATATTCGCTCTGGATGGCAGGCATCTCTTCCTGGGTCTTACGGTACAGCACAGTTACATCGGCACCCAGACGGATAGCAGTACGGGCAGCATCCATGGCCACGTTTCCGCCGCCAATGACACCCACCTTCTCGCCGTCGCGCAGTGGAACCATGTCGCGGGTCAACGCGCCTTCGTTATAGGCATTCACGTTATGCAGAAAGTATGTACTCTGGCTCACACCGTGGAGCTTTGAGCCCGGTGTAGAGTCCATGTTCTGAGGCACGCTGGTACCTGTGCCCATAAAGATGGCGTCGTAGCCTGCACGGAACAGACTGTCGATGGTTACATTGTTCTCGCCCACCATGCAGTTGGTGATAAACTGCACGCCGAGGGCAGCAATCTTAGCCACCTCATCGCGCACTACCGACTTAGGTAAGCGATACTCAGGAATACCGTACATCAACACGCCTCCCGGCTCAGCCTGGCCCTCGAAAATGGTGACGTTGAAGCCCTGACGCGCCAGATCGCCAGCTACGGTCAAGCCCGCTGGACCCGAACCGATGACTGCCACACGGCCACGTGTTTTCTGTGGCAACATCTCGCGCGAAAGGTTCATCTTGGTATCAAAATCGGCAATAAACTGCTCCAGTTTGCCGATCTGTACCGGTTTGCCTTTCTTTCCGAGCACGCAGTTGCCTTGACACTGTTTCTCGTGAGGGCATACACGGCCGCAGATGGCCGGCAAGTTGCTCTTGGCATTGATGATGCTCATCGCTGCACCCATGTTACCCATAGAGAGTTCGTGTACGAAATCAGGTATGTCGTTGCCTATCGGGCATCCCTTCTTGCACTGCGGAATCTTGCAGTGTAGGCAGCGTTTTGCCTCTTCAATGGCTTCGTGGGTTGAAAAGCCCTCGTTCACTACCTGGAAGGCAGCAGCATCCGCCTGCTGTTCTGTTGTATCAGCCTGCTTAGCATCATCATTCTGCTTAGCTGCTGGTTCTGTTGTATTCTGCTCAGGGGCCTGTGCCTCTGCAGCATTCTTCATATTCTTTGTTTCTTTCTGTTCGCTCATAATAGAACTGCTCTTCTTTTTACTGATTCTACAATCTGTTTTATTGATTCTACAATCCTTTTTACTGATTCTACAATCTATCCTTTGATTTGTGGGTGCAAAGGTACAAATAATATTTCAGAAATCGCCCCTATCTCCTTACATATTTTCATTTTGCCCCCTTTTTCCTTATTATCCACCTGCTGGCGCCTTACCGGGGACGCACACCTGCCTAATCATTAATCACTAATCGGGGGTGGTCATTAAGGTCATTAAGGTCATTAAGGTCATTAAGCTTTTCCGCTTCCGGCAACACATAAAAAAAAGACCCTACATTCACATGCAAGGCCTTAAAAAAACTTGACTGGTTCTACATTCACATGCAAAACACCAATAACCTGAAGGGGGAAATAATATAAGGGCTCCCCCTCGTAACAACAATTTTATTTTTCTTTAATCTCAATATCTTCCTTCACATGATTACGTATCTTGGTGAGAAAGAGTTTCATACGCTTCGCATCCTTGTGGTCAATGATGTCGATGAGCTCAGCAAGCTCCTCTCTGATCTGTGCCACCTGCCCCGATGTGTATGGGTTGAAGAGAATTTCCTGCAGCAGGTAATCATCTTCGTTGAGCACGCCCTTGGCTATCTGCATGTGGCGCTTGAAGGTGGTGCCCGGAGCATCCTGGTGCTTCATCACTGCCGCAAAGGCAAAGGTGCTCACGAAAGGAATACTCAGCGAGTAGGCCACCGTCTGGTCGTGCTCATCAAATGTATACTCATGCAGACTCAACCCCAACTTCTGGTAGAGGTCCTTGAAGAATATCTTGCCCATGTAGTCACCCTCCTTGATGATGACTGCATTCTCCTCTGAAAGCTGGTTCAGATTGGCAAAGGTTGGGCCGAACATAGGGTGCGTGCTCACGAAGCGGAAACCGCTCTTCTCGTAAAACTCCTGCAGTCCGGTCTTTACCGAAGCTATGTCGCTGATAATGCAGTCGTGAGAGAGATGTGGCAACACCTCTTCAAAGGCTGGCAGCGTATATTTTACCGTCACCGCATTGATGGCCAGTTCGGGGCGGAACATCTCTATCTCTTCCATCTTAGTGAAGCGGTAACAGTTGTAGGTGAAGCGCAGGCGCTTGGCATCCTTCTCGTAAACCGCCACCTCGTGGTCGAAGCTGAGCAGGTCGATGAAGAAACTTCCCATCTTACCTGCTCCCATAATTAATATTCTCATATTTTTCAAGTGAAGAGTGAAGAGTGAAGAACGAAGAATTCTACAGCATCATTTGTTTAAACGAAAAACTACAGCAAAGAACCCTAGCCCTCAAAGCATTTGAATTCTTCACTCTTCGTTCTTCACTCTTCACTTAATTTACTTCTGGTTTAGGATTTCCAACTGCTGGCGGACACTCTCCTCATGGATGTGCTCGAAAATCTGAGCGGCAAACTCAGGGCTCATGCCGCAGAGGGCTGCCTGGGCTCCACGCTTGTCGAGAATCTCGTTGTAACGGTTGGTCTGAACGATGGTCATGTTGTGCTCCTTCTTGTAGGTACCAATCTCGCGGCAAACGCGCATACGTTTAGCCAGAAGATCCATCAGCTGGTTGTCGCACTCGTCAATCTGACCGCGCAGCTGGTGCAGACCCTCTGTAGAATAATGCTCATCGCGCACTACGAGGAGGCTGAGGATGTAATCCAGCACCTCTGGGGTAACCTGCTGCTTAGCATCGCTCCATGCATCGTCTGGGCTGCAGTGGCTCTCAACGATTAGGCCGTCGAAACCTAAGTCCATTGCCTGCTGACAGAGAGGGGCGATGAGGTCGCGTCGGCCACCGATGTGGCTAGGGTCGCAGATGATTGGCAACTGTGGTATGCGGCGGTGCAACTCGATAGGAATCTGCCACATAGGAAGGTTGCGGTAAATCTTCTTGTCGAAGCTGGAGAATCCGCGGTGGATGGCACCGAGTTTCTTGATGCCTGCCTGGTTGATGCGCTGCAGGGCACCGATCCAAAGCTCGAGGTCTGGGTTTACCGGGTTCTTAACGAGCACTGGCACGTCTACGCCCTGAAGACTGTCGGCAAGTGCCTGCATGGCGAATGGGTTGGCAGATGTACGTGCGCCTACCCAGAGAATGTCGATTCCATATTTCAGTGCGAGCTCTACATGCTCTGGGGTAGCCACCTCAGTAGCTGTCAGCATGCCTGTTTCTTCCTTCACCTGCTTCATCCAAGGCAAGGCTGTTTCACCGTTACCCTCAAAGCCTCCCGGTTTGGTGCGTGGCTTCCACACACCTGCGCGGAACATGTGGCAACCTTTGGCAGCCAACTGCTTAGCGGTAGTCATAACCTGCTCTTCTGTCTCTGCCGAGCAAGGGCCGGCAATGACGCAAGGGCGTTCCTGATCACTAGGAAAATTCAATGGTTCTAATTCTAATTCCATAGTCGAATATTTTTATTTTTTACTTTTTTCTTTGGGGACCAGCGATGGAATCGCTGGGAACGGGGGCGGAAAGGGGAAAGGCTCTTTTTACCCTTTTACCTTTTTACCTTTCAAAAACCTTCTTGATTCTTTCCAGAGCCTCTTTCATCTTCTCATCCTTGGCACAGAGGCTGATACGGATGTAACGCTTGCCGTTGGTTCCGAAGATGAAGCCAGGGGTGAGGAAGACGCGTGCCTCATGCAGAATCTTCTCTGTCAGGTCTTCTACATCGGCATATTTCTCAGGTATCTTGCCCCAGAGGAACATGCCTACCTGGTTAGGGTCAAACTGGCAGTCGAGCACCTTCATGATCTCCTCAGCAATGTCGCGCCGGCGGCGGTAGTTCTGGATGTTGTTCTCGCGATGCCATTCATCCGTGTTGTTAAGCATCGCCTCGGCAGCAGCCAGCTGTATGCCTCGGAAGCTTCCGTTGTCGATGTTGCTCTTCACCTTCAGAATCCATGAGATGAAAGTCTTGTTGCTCGAAATCATCGCCACACGCCAGCCTGGCATGTTGTGGCTCTTGCTCAGGGAATTGAACTCGATGCAGCAGTCCTTAGCTCCCGGCACCTGCATGATGCTCATAGGGTGCTCGTTGAGGATGAGCGAATATGGGTTGTCGTTCACCACCACGATGTTGTGCTTCTGGGCGAATGCCACCAGCTTTTCGTAGGTTTCGCGCTTTGCCACACCGCCTGTCGGCATGTTAGGATAGTTGGTCCACATCAGTTTTACGTGACTCAGGTCCATCTTCTCCAGGGCGTCGAAATCGGGCTGCCATCCGTTATCCTCTCTCAGATCGTAGTAGGTAATCTTGGTACCCAGAATCTTGTTGATGGCGGTATAGGTAGGGTATCCAGGGTTCGGGATAAGCACCTCATCGCCAGGATTGCAGAAGGCGAGCGTTACGTGCAGAATGCCTTCCTTGCTACCTATGAGGGGTTGGATTTCTGTAGCCCAGTCGAGGTCTACATCATACCAGCGCTTATAGAAACCAGCCATTGCTTTGCGCAACTCTGGTATGCCCACCGTAGGCTGATATCCGTGTGCGTTGGGATTGTTGGCTACCTCGCAGAGCTTGTCAATGGTCTGCTTAGAAGGCGGCATGTCTGGACTTCCGATGGCCAGACTGATAATGTCTTTGCCCTCGGCATTAAGCTTAGCCACTTCCTTCAGCTTGCGGCTGAAGTAGTATTCCTGTATTTCCGTTACTCTATTGGCTGGTTGTATCATAATTCTTATTTTCAACTATTAACTGTTAACTATCAACTATTCTTTCTCCTCATATTCTCCCAACACCTTTATTTTCTTCACGAGCGGCGTAATGGCGTCGATGCTCTGGCGGTATCGGGTCAGGTTGTCGAAGGTGAGGTCTACGTAGAAAAGGTATTCCCACTCATGTCCGATGTTTGGCAGCGACTGGATCTTGGTGAGATTGATGTCGTAGAAACTCAGGATGGTGAGCACCTTGGAGAGCGATCCCTTATCGTGAGCCAGACTGAAGACGATGCTCGCCTTGTTGGCCTTTTCGATGGGACGGAGCAGGGCTGCCTTCTGGGGATTGCAGACCACGAGAAACCGGGTGTAGTTGTGCGGATTGTCGTGGATGTCTTCCTGCAGCACCTTCATGCCGTGCATGTGGGCAGCGTAAGAAGAGCAGATGGCTGCCCATCCCCTCACCTTGTGCTGGGCGATGTAGGCTGCCGAGCCTGCGGTATCTTCTGCCTCCACCGCCTTGAGATCGGGATGGTTGGCTAGGAACTTGCCGCACTGCATGAGGGCTACCGGATGGGAGTGAACCTCCTGCAGGGTGCTCCAGTCGTCTTCTGGCAGACAGCAGATGCTGTGCTCTATATGGAGCTTGTGTTCACCTACCACGGTGGTTCCGCTCTGCCGGAGCAGTTCGTAATTGTGGAGCAGGCTGCCCGCAATGGTGTTTTCTATGGCGCAGATGCTACTACTGTAGGGTCGCGCTTGATGTTTTCGAACACCTCTTCGAAGGTAGCACAACAGATGATTTCAATCTGTTCGCCCTCGAAATACTGGTGGGCGGTAATGTCGTGGAAAGATCCCAGCTCTCCTTGAATTGCTATTCTCTTCATGTTTCTTTTATCTTGTCTAATGTTACGAAAAACGGTCCTACTCAATAAGAGCGGGACCGTTTCGATGATTTCAAGAATCTAATATCCTAAGTTGAAATTTACACGCAACTTCCCGCTTTACAATTATTTGCAAAGTAAAAGTAATAGCTAAAAAAGAATGCGTTAAACTTCTTCATTGTCTTTACATTTTATATGTTACTCACTTTTGTTCTTTCCGAGCCCGTTTCTCCTTTATTATATAAGGAACTTATCTGCGCTCAGATTTTCCCGAGTTCTTTCCTACACCTCTTTATTATATAAGGAGCAGGGAGTGCTCAGATTTCGAGTCTCGACTTGCTAAAATCTCAACTCGACTGCAAAAGTAACATTTTTCTTTGATATTGCCAAACAATTTGATATATTTTCTTCATTTTCCTTATATTTTATGCTAAAAAACATATTTTCGCCCGATTTTTATCATCAGAATACGGAAAAATGCAGAAAAATGTACTCAAAAGCTAGGCGCTAGGGAGAGACGCAACACCGGAATCCGTGAGGCAAGCCCCTTCCTTTATCTGCAATGTTCTCTGCCTTCAGCCTTGAATTCTCCTGTCAGCTCCCCTACTTTCTCGGGGTTCAGCTCCAGGTAGCGCTTCATGTCCTTTCCGGCACCATCCTTGTCGCCCATCTGCATCAACAGATTGCCGCGCTTCAGGAGATTCGCGCTCAGAGAGGCTTTTACAGACGAGTGTTCCGCAGAATCCTTCTGTTCTGCCAATTCTTTCTCCTGCTCTACAATCTGCTGCGTCAGCGTAGCAAGCAACAGAACAGGGTTTATCTGATTTAAATCCATAACCTTATATTTTTACAAAAAGTATTCTGTTGTATATCAAGGAGTTAACCCACTTGACACTCTAAAACAGGGTGTCAAGGTATGAGCCACTCCTTATTATAATAAGGTGTCATTTACTTGATGGCCCCGATAATCTCAGTCACACTCTTGCATCCGTGAGCATCAAGCCACTCGTTGATTCCATCCTTCACCTTCTTCGTAACCGCAGGATCAATGAAGTTGGCTGTACCAATCTCAATGGCCGTAGCACCGCACATCAGGAACTCAATGGCATCCTTGGCAGAAGAAATGCCGCCCAGACCAACAACCGGAATGTTTACGGCATGAGCCACATCCCAAACCATGCGCAGGGCAACAGGCTTAACGCAAAGACCGCTCAAACCACCCGTACGGATGCTCAAGAGAGGCTGGCGCTTCTCAATGTCCACCGCCATACCCATCAGCGTGTTGATGAGCGAAACAGAATCGGCACCCTCAGCTCCACGGCACGAGCGATATCGGCAATGCTGGTAACATTAGGCGAAAGTTTCACGATGAGGGTCTTCTTATAAACCTTTCTCACCGCCTTCACCACGCTGGCTGCACCCTCGCAGGTTACACCGAAGGCCATGCCGCCATCCTTCACGTTAGGACAGGAGATGTTCAGTTCTATAGCCGGAATTTTATCCAGCTCGTTGATGCGCGCCGCACACTCGGCATAACTCTCAGGCGAATGTCCGCTCACGTTGACAATCATATTGGTATCAATGTCCTTGATCTGAGGATAAATGTGAGAGCAGAAATACTCCACACCCTTGTTCTGCAAACCTACGCAGTTGAGCATGCCCTGAGGCGTTTCAGCCATACGCGGATAGTCGTTTCCCTCGCGCGGTTCCAGGGTAGTGCCCTTCACGATAATACCGCCAATCTCCTCCAGAGGAACGAAATCGGCAAATTCCAATCCGTAGCCGAAAGTACCCGATGCAGTCATCACAGGGTTCTTCAACTCCAAATCCTTTATCTTTACACTTAAATCAGCCATAATCTTCTGTTTTACTTAAAAATGTTTTTACAAACAAAGGCAAAAGAATTCTTCGTTCTTCACTCTTCGTTCTTCGTTTCCAACGAATTCTTCACTCTTCACTTCCAAACGAATTCTTCACTCTTCGTTCTTCACTCTTCACTTAAATTTCCCAAGTAAGTTTCTTGATGTTGATGACAGGTCCATCCTTGCAGACGCACTGGTTACCCTCGGTAGTTTTCTCTACGCAGCAGAGGCAGGCGCCCACACCGCACGCCATCTTGTTCTCAAGAGAAACCTCACACTCCACACCAGCCTTCTTGGCAAAGCGAGCCACGCTCACCATCATCGGCTTAGGTCCGCAGGTAGAAATCATATCAAACTTCTCGTTCTCCAGAACAGAGTGGTTGGTAACGAAACCTACCTCGCCAGCCGAGCCATCCTCAGTAGTGATGCATACCTTTCCGATCTTGGCAAACTCATCCAGTTCGAGCAGATCTGTAGCCTTGCGTGCACCCAGCAGGAAGGTAACTTCAGCCCCGAAATCCTTGATGAGTTTTCCGAAATAGAGGAGCGGAGCCACACCTACGCCACCACCTACGAGCAGATATTTCTGGCTCTTCCCGGTAGGCATGGTGAAGCCGTTGCCGAGAGGCAGCATACAGTTGAGCACATCGCCCTCCTTGAGCTGTCCGAGCTGACGAGTACCGTCGCCCACCATTGCAACGAGCAACCAGAGCTGATTATTTTCACGATCCACGAAATTGATGGAAATAGGACGGCGAAGCATGGTAGTAGGCGAATGGTCTACTCTTACTTCTACGAATTGGCCAGGCAAGATTTCAGGCAAAGGTTTCTCATCGGTAAGCTTAATCAAAACGTGCTTATCGCTAAGCGCCTCTACAGAAACCACCTTGAGGTCGAGAACATATTTTTTCATCTTATTGCTAATTTTTAATATGCTTATTATATAATATACGTATATCATAATAGGTACGCGTAGCTTCCGGTTACGACCACCTACGTTTTCTACGATGCAAAGGTACATCAAAAATCCGAATCTACGAAAAGAAAAGAGATATTTTTTCTTTATCGCCGCTCCTATGTGTTTGTTTTAGGGTTCCCCAATCCCTACTTTATTTCTTAGGAACGAAGGTTTCCCAGGTCTGATCATCGTAGAAAATACGGATTTCGGTAATCTTTCTTTGCGGTTTGTCTACAAATTTTACCGCCGCTTGGGCTATATTTTTAGGTGTACGATTTACACCATGCATTTGAGGCTGGTCAAAGAGCGAGGGAGAAGTAGGGGAGGCTGTGGCTCCTTCGGCTCCAAAATCGAGCATAGGCTCGGCAGAGGCGGCTCCAGAAGGCTGACTGCCCTGCTTCATCCCCTCAGCACCACCGGCTGCCCCATCCGTAATGCCTTGATGCATATCAGCAGCACCCTCTTCACTGCCACCCTGGGAAGCCTGGTTCTGATACATAGGAGGAGTACCGTAGAGTACCCAATAAACGTTTACCTGTGGAAAACTCTTATGGATGCCATCCACAATGCTGAGCGATGGATTGGTCTTCCCGTTGAAAATATTGCTCAGCGTAGCGGTCGAGATTCCGATCATCTGAGCGAAGTTTTGCTGAGTGAGGTGCTGGTCCTCCATCAGCTGTCTGATTCTATCTTTCATGCTCTAAAATTTTTAGTGTTCATTTTTCTACTGATACGATGTTTTATTTCCGAACAAGCCACTTTTGGACCCTTTTTCGGTTGATTTTACAAAGATAAAGCAAAAATTTAGAATAACCAAACATTTCTGAATTAAATTTAGATTTTTAAACTTTATGTTTCTGTTTGTAAATTTGAATTCTACTCACTCCAGTGTTCGGTTTTTATGTTTAGTTTTATAAATATAAACCTATCAATCAAAATATATGACTAACCTTTTCTTTATAGATTTAGGCTAAATCACTGGTTATTCATACTATAAACCTCCTAAATAATGGCATATAGAGCGATTTATGCAATATTTCCACCACACCTATGTAAAAATCTATGGTTTATAAAACAACTAAAATACATAACTAACTGAGTTCCATTACTTACAAATTCATAATACGACATGAATATTTATTCATTCACAATCATAAATACCTTGTTTTATCTTTATTTTTGTAAATATAAAACATAAATTCGTGCATTTAGTTTCCTCGTATTTATGTTTATAAATCAAAACCGCACGTTTTGATTTATAAATTTAAAAACCTAAACTTAGGAATCGTAAACCTTAATAAATGCAAACGACCAATTTCAGACTACAGGAAATGGCAAATTTTTCCATTTCTAGCGTATTCCAGCCCATCGGCAAGGAAACGGGCAAATTCGCGAGTAATGAAGAGGGTTAATTTATGTAAGTTACTGATAACCAATAAAGTTAAGTCTATTTTCAGGCGAAAACGAAAAATGGGCATCTAGCTCGAAAAATCGCTTAAATCCCCCATTTTTGCCAAAAAATCGCCCAAAATGAGCCCAGATAAATGCTCCAAAAAGAGCTGAAAATCCCCTATTTGGGGCAAATTTATAATGCTAAACGCTAGTTGGCTGCTTTCTGGAAACAGGCGGCAAAGAAGGCAGAAAACGAAAACGAGCTCCTGCCGAGAGAAAACTCTCAGCAGGAGCTCGCCTACTCTCCCCCACCTCGCTCTTCAGCATCAGTGAAGGATAAAAAAGATGAGTTCTTTCATCAGTTCACCCACCGGAGTGGATGGATTATCCAGTCCCTTTATCTTCGCATCCACCTCCTTAAACTTCTCAATAATCGCCATCACTTTCACGCCCGTATAGTTCCTCATTCCTGTAATATATTCGCGCGCCGCCCAAGCTCCGCGCAAATCCAGGAATTTTGCGAGCTCATTTTCGTTCTGCCTGTTGGGTGCATAATAAGCAATCATCAGGTTTTGGAAATAAGTAAAGAGCATCGGGAGAAGCGTGAAGAGAGAACCACTCTTCGGATTGCTGTCAAAATAATTTATTATCTGATTTGCCTTGAACACATCGCGGCTGATGATGGCACTTCTCAGCTCGAAGGCATTGAAGTCTTTGCTCACCCCTATTTCTCGCTCCACAATCTCCGGAGTAACACGCCGGTCGTTCTCTGGAAGAGAAATGAGCAGTTTGTCGAGCTCGGAAGTGAGTCGGTGCAAATCTGCTCCCACATGATCTGCCACCATCTGGGTAGCCTTGGGTTCAATGGTTGCCTTACGGGTCTTGAGATAAGTCTCGATGAAGCCCGGCAGATTTCGGTCGTAAAGCTTCTTGCTTTCAAAAACCACACCCGCCTTGGCAGCGAGGGCAGAAAACTTTTTACGACTGTCGAGCTTGCCGTTTTTATGACAGAAAACAAGGATGGTTGTTTTTACCGGATTTTCGAGGTACTTCTCGAGCGCTTCCAAATTCCGCAAATTCTGAGCCTCTTTCACAACCACTACTCTATACTCCGCCATCATCGGGTAGCCCTTACACAAATCTGCCACTTGCGCACCCGTAACATCAGCTCCGAAAACCACCGTCTGATTGAAGTCACGCTCCTCGGGCTGGAGCACATTTTCTGAAATGTAGTCGCAGATCTTATCTATATAAAAAGGTTCCTCACCCATCAGAACATAGACGGGAGAATACTTCCGAGCCTTCAAATCTTTCATGATTGACTCGTAACTTATTGCACTTTTCTTTTCTACCATTGGATTATTTTTTGTAACTTTGCACCCAGCAAACTCCGGGGGCGCGGACAAGCATTTGCTCCGCCTCCAAGTTCGCAGTTTTCTGAGGTGCAGTTTTCAGCTGCACTTCGACTGCAAAGTTACAAAAAATAAATTGAACTTCCTATATAAAAGAGGTAGTTTTTGAAAATGAGGTATGGTTAAAAGAAG
>ENA-OQHV01000069-OQHV01000069.1-human-gut-metagenome-genome-assembly--contig:-NODE-69-length-16248-cov-1.616401_pt1 | contig 16248 bp, 18 predicted proteins | sample MGYA00242641_ERZ504732 | MGnify/ENA primary metagenome ERZ504732 (study PRJEB26092, sample SAMD00036222) | human gut metagenome | host: Homo sapiens | study: EMG produced TPA metagenomics assembly of...
CCGGAAAAAGAGAGTGATTAACGTATAAATATGCAACAAAATTATCAAAAAAAACAGAAAAATCATATCAAAATGATAAATTTTCGATAAAGCATGCTACTATTTGTAGAAAAAGTTGTATTTTTGCAAACAGAATTGCTCGAAAGAGTGTATAATTAATTAAAATTGTGAACAAGATGATATTGGACATTGAAATGCTGAGAAGCTTTTACGCTTCGTATTCGGAAAGTGTAGCCCAGGCTAAGGCTACGGTGAAACGACCTCTTACTTATGCCGAGAAGGTGCTCTTTGCACATCTTTTCGACCCAACACAGTTGCGATCATATAAAAGAGGTGTGGAATATGTTGACTTCCGACCTAATCGCGTGGCGATGCAGGATGCGACTGCGCAAATGGCACTCTTGCAGTTCATGAATGCGGGTAAGGACAAGGTGGCCGTACCTGCTTCCGTACATTGTGATCACTTGATTCGTGCCGATGTGGGCGCAACACAAGATCTTCCTGAGGCTTGCAAAACCAATAAGGAGGTTTACGACTTCCTGAAGTCTGTTTCTCAGAAATACCATATCGGTTTCTGGGGACCAGGTGCCGGAATCATCCATCAGGTAGTGCTCGAAAACTATGCATTCCCTGGAGGTATGATGGTGGGTACCGATTCTCATACTCCTAATGCCGGCGGTCTCGGCATGGTGGCAGTAGGTGTAGGTGGTGCTGATGCCGTAGATGTGTTGACCGGTCAGCCTTGGGAACTCAAGATGCCACGTCTCATTGGTGTGCATCTCACAGGTAAACTCTCTGGCTGGGCCACTCCTAAGGATGTGATTCTCGAAATCCTCGGCATCCTTACCGTAAAGGGCGGAACCAATGCCATCCTCGAATACTTCGGCGAGGGATTGGACAGCATCTCTACTACCGGCAAGGCTACCATCTGTAACATGGGAGCCGAATTGGGTGCCACATGCTCTATCTTCCCATTCGACCAGAATGCCAGCGAGTATCTCCGCAAGACAGGCCGTGAAGAAATTGCATCTCTCGCACAGATGAATGCAGCCGAACTCCGTGCTGATGATGAGGTGTTGGCAGATCCGTCTGCTTTCTACGACCAGATTGTTGAAATCGACCTTTCTAAGGTTGGACCTCATCTTAATGGTCCGTTCACTCCAGATGCAGCCACACCAATCTCTCACATGAAGGCAAAAGGTCCTGCCAACGATTATCCGATGGTTGTAGAAGTAGGATTGGTAGGTAGCTGTACCAACTCTTCTTATCAGGACTTGGCCCGTGCTGCCAGCATTGCCCGTCAGGCTTATGGGAAAGGTATTGAGGTGAAGGGAAAGCTTATCATCAACCCGGGTTCAGAGCAGATTCGCTATACAGCCGAGCGTGATGGCATCCTTGATGATTTCAAGAAGATTGGAGCCCTCATCATGACCAATGCCTGCGGTCCTTGCATCGGACAGTGGAAGCGTCATACCGACGATAATACGCGCAAGAATGCCATCGTCACTTCTTTCAACCGAAACTTCCGCCGCCGTGCTGATGGTAACCCTAATACGTTTGCCTTCATCGGCAGTCCAGAGCTCACCGTGGCTCTCACCATTGCGGGCCGTCTCGACTTCAATCCGGCTACAGATACCTTGCTGGATAAGGATGGCAACAGCGTGATGCTCGATGCGCCTACAGGTTTCACCTTCCCACCTAAGGGTTTTGCCGTAGAGGATAAGGGATTCATTGCCCCAAGCGAAGAAAATGCCAATGTAGAGGTAGTCATTGCGCCTGACAGCAACCGACTCCAGAAACTTGCTCCGTTTGCTCCATGGGATGGAAAAGACCTGACAGATATGCCGCTTCTTATCAAAACCGAGGGCAAATGTACCACCGACCACATCTCTATGGCGGGTCCTTGGCTGAAGTTCCGTGGACATTTGCAGAACATCTCCGACAACCTTTTAATGGGTGCCGTTAATGCCTTTAACGGTGAGAGCAATAAGGTGAAGAACCAGTTGGATGGTGCTTATGTCGAGGTTTCTACCGCTGCCAAGGCTTACAAGGCAAAAGGCATCAGCAGCATCGTGGTGGCAGAGGATAACTATGGTGAAGGTTCTTCCCGTGAGCATGCAGCTATGGAGCCTCGTTTCCTCAACGTGAAGGTGATTCTCGCCAAGAGTTTCGCCCGCATCCACGAAACCAACTTGAAAAAACAGGGTATGCTTGCCCTCACATTCTGTAACAAGGATGATTATAATAAGGTGCAGGAGGACGACCGCATCTCTTTGACAGGTTTGAAGGAGTTTGCTCCAGGTTCTAAACTCACCGTCACCCTGAAGCACAAGGATGGTTCTGAGGATAATTTCGAGGTTGAGCATACTTATAATGATACACAGATTGCATGGTTTAAGGCTGGTTCTGCATTGAACTTTGCTGCAAAGAAATAATAGTTGTAGCCATGCAGCTAAAAAAGTAACAGTTATGAATAAAGAATATTTAATATATAAATTAAGCGATGAGGTAAAAAACTCATGCAAGATTGATAAGGATGCATTCAAGAAGTTCAATGTGAAGCGTGGACTTCGTAATGAGGATGGCTCTGGTGTGTTGGTCGGACTGACCAATATCGGTAATGTAGTGGGTTATGAGCGCGATGCAGAAGGTAAGTTGACTCCTACAGAAGGTAAACTTTATTATCGTGGTTATGAACTTGATGACCTGGTAACTCCTCTCTTGGAGGAGAAGCGCTTCGGATTCGAGGAAGTAGCCTTCCTGCTGCTCTCGGGCCAGTTGCCTGATAAGGAGGAATTGGATGCTTTTAAGGAACTTTTGAACGATAATATGCCGCTTGATCATCGTACGATCACCCATATCATCGAGCTGGAAGGCAGCAACATCATGAACATCCTGGCCCGTTGTGTGCTCGAAATGTACACCTTCGATCCGAATCCGGATGACATCAGCCGTGACAATCTGATGCGCCAGAGTATTGAGTTGATTGCCAAGTTCCCAACCATCATTGCTTATGCATACAATATCTACCGTCACTCTGTTCAGGGTAGAAGTCTACATATTCGTCATCCTCGTGAGAATCTCTCTATTGCAGAGAACTTTCTTTATATGATGAAGCATGAAAACTATTCCGAACTGGATGCCCGTATGCTCGACCTTCTCCTGATTATTCAGGCAGAACATGGTGGTGGTAACAACTCAACCTTTACAGTACGTGTAACATCTTCTACCCGTACAGATACTTACAGTTCTATTGCTGCTGGTATCGGTAGTTTAAAGGGTCCTTTGCATGGTGGTGCCAATATCAAGGTTATCAATATGTTCCACCACTTGAAAGAAGCTATCAAGGATTGGGGTAATGTAACTGAACTTGATACTTACCTTAAGCGAATGCTCAACAAGGAGGCTTATGACAAGACAGGTCTCATTTATGGTATCGGTCATGCGGTCTATACTTTGAGTGACCCACGTGCCGTTGAACTGAAGCGCCTGGCAGGTGAACTTGCCAAGGAAAAGGGTAGAGAAGACGAGTATAATTTCCTGAAGCTGATAGAGCAGGAAGGTATCAAATGTCTGCAGGAACACCGTGGAGGCAGCAAGCCAGCGTGTGCGAATCTTGATTTCTACAGTGGCTTTATCTATGAAATGATTGGTTTGCCACAGGAAATCTATACACCTATTTTCGCCATGGCACGTATCGTGGGTTGGACAGCCCATCGTATTGAAGAACTCAATTTCGAAGGCCGTCGTATTATCCGTCCTGCATATAAGAATATTCTTGGCGAACTGGAGTATAAGCCACTTAATGAGAGATAAAATTCCTCTTTGTTATTATACAAGAAAGGCAATGCCCGTCGTTGGGTGTTGCCTTTTCCTGTCTATATACAAGCAGGCTATTGTCAAGTGATGCGGTGAAGTTTTTGTTTTGACCATTAGAATTAATATACGTTAAATATTCAAAGTAGTATGTTGTAATTTTGGAGAAATGAATAATTATTCTTATCTTTGTAGCCGAAAAGTATAAAGAAAAGTATAAGTATTGAAGTTTTAACCGTCTAGTTTTAAGACAAAACAGTAAATGGATTGCATGGAAAAAGAATTTGAAGATTACTGGAATAAGCACCAGAAAAGATTAATCTTGAATGCTCCAAAAGCACTACGCGATGAATATTTCGAATCAACCAAGCTTGACAGCCCGATAGATTGGGTCTGTTTTATCCTGCCTGTGGCTTTGGGCATTGGCCTCCAGCCAATTTTGGATATTCAGAGTGAGATTCTCTCTTGGGCAGTAGTATTGCTTATTGTGGTAGTTTGTTTTGCTGTGATGCAGCTGGTTAAGCTATGTTGCAAGAAAAAGAAATCTACCATACAAGTGGTCAAGAGCATTAAAGCTTTTTATTATGAAGTATACAAGAAAAATGGTTTAAAGAAATTAGAGCCTTGGAATTAGATTCCAAGGCTTTTTTGTTTATTGAAACCATTATATAATCATGAAATCACTCATCACATCATCCGATATGTAAAGACCTTCCCGAGTGAGGGAGAGCCTGCCGTTCTTTATTTTCATCAGTCCCCGGCTGATATGCGACTGGGCTTCCTGGAGCAGTCTGTCTGCCAGTTCTTTTCCGAATTCCTGCTCCATCTTCATGAGGTTTATTCCGTCGCTTGTTCGCAAGGCGGTTGTTATCAGATCGTTGTATCGGGTGGAAATATCTAGCTGTTCACTCTCAGAAGGCAGAATGCCATCGCCGATGCTTCGAATATAAGTCTGGATATTTTCGATATTCCAGCTGCGCTGCTTCCTATTGTAGGAGTGGGCGGCTGCTCCTATTCCGATATATGGTACCTCGTGCCAGTAACTGCTGTTGTGGCGTGATCGGAAGCCCGGACGGGCAAAATTGCTGATTTCATAATGTTCGTAGCCTGCTCCAGTAGCTGGTCTATCAGGGTTTCATACATCTTGCGACTGGTTTCTTCATCTATTTCGCTAATCTTTCCCTGTTTCAGCATATGGTAGAGGGGAGTTCCCTCTTCGTACATCAGACTGTAGGCAGATATGTGTTCCACATCCAGCTGTATGGCGTGCCTGATATCGCTCATCCATTGGGAAAGAGATTCTTCGGGGAATCCGAACATCAGGTCGATACTGATATTGCGGATGCCGATGTTACGGAGTCGGGTGACGGCTTCTTCTACCTCTCCGGCATTATGACGGCGATGCAGAAAGCGTAAACGCTCGTTACAGAAGGTCTGTGCCCCCATGCTGATGCGGTTGATGGGGAGTTGCTTCAGCGTTTCACAGAAATCGCCGGTAACATCGTCCGGATTGCATTCCATCGTGATCTCCATATTCTCTGCCAGCGTATAGTTTTTTCTGATAGCAGAGAAAATCTGGTTGAGTTGGGAGCCGTTGAGCTGACTCGGGGTTCCACCGCCCAGATAGATGGTTTCGATAGTTTCATTGCTTCCGAGAGCGGCTTTTGCCGGGCGCATCTGCATCTCCCGGCAGAGAGCATCAGTGTAATCATCCCTTAACTTGAGGGAGGTGGTACTGTAAAACCGCAGTAGATGCACCGGCTTTCACAAAGGGATATGTATGTATAGTCCTGCCATATTTCTGAACTTCTTTTTCTATATATAATAAGGTGTAAAGACAAAAACATGTCTAAACAAAGTGCAAAAGTACTAATATGTTTTAAAAAACAGAAGTTTTTTGCCCAAAACTTTTGGCAATGTGCGATTTTTTTGTACTTTAGTAGCATGAAACAGAAAAACCGATGGTTTGACTGTGGATTGCAACTAGCAAATTTAAGTATAACCCTTAAAAATCTATAAGCGTCATGAGAGTTTATCAGACAAATGAGATTAAAAACATTGCGCTGTTGGGCAGTGCGGGTAGCGGCAAGACTACACTTGCGAGAGTATGTTATTTGAAGCAGGCGTTATCAAGCGTAAAGGCTCTGTAGAAGCGAAAAATACGGTGAGCGACTACTTCCCAGTTGAGTTGGAATACGGCTACTCTGTGTTCCCTACAGTTTTTCATGTAGAGTGGAACAACAAGAAGCTTAACATTATAGATTGCCCAGGTAGCGATGATTTCGTGGGAGGCGCCATTACTTCACTCAATGTTACCGATCAGGCAGTTATCCTTATTAATGGTCAGTATGGTCCAGAAGTAGGTACACAGAACAACTTCCGTTATACAGAGAAGTTGGGTAAACCTGTCATCTTCCTGGTAAACCAGCTCGACTCAGACAAGTGCGACTTTGATAATATCATAGCCACCATGAAGGACATTTACGGTTCTAAGTGTGTGCAGATACAATATCCTATCGAGACCGGTTCAGGCTTCAATGCTCTCATTGACGTCTTATTGATGAAAAAATATTCCTGGAAGCCTGAGGGCGGTGCTCCTATTATTGAAGATATTCCAGAAGAAGAAATGGAGAAAGCCATGGAACTTCATACGGCTCTTGTAGAGGCTGCAGCCGAGAACGATGAAGGACTGATGGAGAAGTTCTTCGAGAGCGAGAGTCTGACAGAAGATGAACTTCGCGAGGGCATCCGCAAGGGATTGGTTACCCGTAGCATCTTCCCTGTATTCTGCGTTTGTGCAGGTAAGTCGATGGGCGTTCACCGCCTGATGGAGTTCCTGGGCAATGTGGTTCCTTTCGTAAGCGAGATGCCGAAACTGCATAATACACGTGGTGAAGAAATTACGCCAGACAGCAATGGTCCTGAGAGTGTTTACTTCTTCAAGACTGGTATGGACCTCATATCGGTGAGGTAAGCTACTTCAAGGTGATGAGCGGCTCTATCAAGAATGGTGACGACCTGACTAATGCAGATCGTGGCTCCAAGGAGCGTATCGGACAGATTTATGCCTGTGCGGGTGCCAACCGTGTGCCTGTGGAGCAGTTGAATGCCGGTGATATTGGCTGTACCGTAAAGATGAAGGACGTGAAGACTGGCAATACCCTTAATGGTAAGGGAGCTGAGTGGCGTTTCGACTTCATTAAATATCCTAACCCTAAGTATTCACGTGCTATCAAGGCTGCCAATGTTCAGGATACAGAGAAACTGATGGCTGCACTCCTGAAGATGCGCCAGGAAGACCCTACTTGGATTGTTGATCAGAGCAAGGAATTGCGTCAGGTAATCGTAAGAGGACAGGGTGAGTTCCATCTCCGCACGCTGAAGTGGCGTCTGGAAAACAACGAAAAACTCAATGTGACTTTCGAAGAGCCACGTATTCCATATCGTGAGACTATTACCAAGAAGGCTCGTGCCGACTACCGTCATAAGAAACAGAGTGTGGATCCGGTCAGTTTGGTGAGGTGCATCTCATAGTTGAACCATACGCAGAAGGTATGCCTGATCCTACGTCATTCACCTTCAACGGCCAGGAATTCAAGATGAATATCAAGAGCCGTGAAGAGGTTAGTTTGCCATGGGGTGGTAAACTGGTATTCCTCAACTCTGTGGTTGGTGGTGCCATTGATGCCCGTTTCATGCCAGCTATTCTGAAGGGTATTATGGACTGTATGGAACATGGTCCGTTGACGGGCAGTTATGCACGTGATGTACGTGTCATCGTTTATGATGGTAAGATGCACCCAGTAGATAGTAATGAACTTTCGTTCATGCTTGCTGCCCGCCATGCGTTCAGCGATGCCTTCAAACAGGCTGGTCCGAAGATTCTGGAGCCTATCTATGATCTTGAGGTTTATGTACCTGCTGATTTCATGGGTGATGTGATGAGTGATCTCCAGGGACGTCGTGCTCTCATTATGGGTATGGACAGCGAGGCTGGTTATCAGAAGCTGAGTGCCAAGATTCCTCTGAAGGAACTTGCCAGCTATTCCATCTCTCTGAGTTCATTGACAGGTGGACGTGCTTCATTCACTACCAAGTTTGCCAGCTACGAGTTGGTTCCTTCCGACATTCAGAGTAAGCTGATTGCGGATCATGAGGCAGAATTGGAGAAGGATGCTGAATAGCAATTGTTAGGTTAGAGAAAAATCTCTCTTATATAAATTAAAATTTTATGTTGATATGACCAATATGGGGAAGCGTGCATGTGATATGTATACTTCCTCTCTTTTTTTATGGAAAATGAAAATTTAGTTTTATATACGAAACTAAAAATACAGGAAAATGTTAAAAACTAGAAAGAGTAAATAATTAATTAACGATTTTAAGTTAACTGATTAAGAAATTTCTTATCTTTGCCCCCATGAAGAAGAAAACGATTTGGACCATAGCCATTATCATGGGCTTTTCGTTCCTTGCGCTGCTGTACTTGCAGCTCAGTTACATCCAGGAGATGGTAAACATGAAGAAGGAACAGTTTGACGAGTCGGTCAACAGAGCCCTGTATCAAGCTTCAAGAAATTTGGAGCTTAATGAAACTCTGCGCTATCTCGAAAAGAATGTCAACGAGACAGAACGTAAGGCCAATAAAGATAAGAACAAGGGAACGGCAGTTTATTCAACTTTCGAGCTGAAGACAAATGCCACACATCCTGGCAATATGCCGAAGGCGATGATACTGCGTAGCGATAAGAATTCGCTGACAGAAACACAGAAGTCGCTTCAGGAAATCGTGAAGAACCGCTATGTCTATCAGAAAGCGTTGCTGGATGAGGTGGTATATTCTATCCTTTATTCGGCATCAGACAAGCCGCTGAAGGAGAGAATCAACTTCAAGCAGCTCGATCAGGACCTCAAGGCTGAGATGATGAATAATGGTATCAACATACCTTATCATTTCACCGTGACTACCCAGGATGGACGAGAGGTTTACCGCTGTCCTGACTATACGGACGAGGGTGAGGAATACAGCTACTCACAGGTGCTCTTCCGCAACGACCCACAGTCGAAGATGGGCGTAGTAAGGGTGCATTTCCCGGATATGAACAGCTATATCTTCTCCAGTGTGCGCTTCATGATTCCTAGTGTCATCTTCACGCTGGTACTGCTGATTACCTTCATCTTTACCATTGTGGTTATCTTCAGACAAAAGAGATATACAGAGATAAAGAACGACTTCATCAATAATATGACCCACGAACTGAAGACGCCGATAGCCAGTATCAGTCTGGCAGCGCAGATGCTCAATGATACCTCGGTAGCAAAGAGTGAACAGATGCAGAAACATCTGGGTAACGTGATCAACGATGAATCGAAGCGTCTTCGTTTCCTGGTAGAAAAGGTATTGCAGATGAGTATGTTCGACCGCAAGAAGGCGGTGTTCAAGAAGAAAGAACTCGATCTGAACGAGATGGTTGAGAATATTGCCAATTCCTTCTCGCTCCGCGTTGAGCATACAGGTGGTAAGGTCTATACCGATATCGAAGCCATCGATTCGGGACTATATGTTGACGAGGTGCATTTCCAGAATGTCATCTTCAATCTGATGGACAATGCCGTGAAATACCGCAAGCCAGACGAGCCGCTTAACATTACGATGAAGACCTGGAATGATGAAGAACATCTGTATCTCTCGATTACGGATACCGGTCTGGGTATGAAGAAGGAGAATCTGAAGAAGATATTCGACAAGTTCTACCGCGTACATACGGGCAATGTCCATGATGTGAAGGGATTCGGACTGGGATTGGCTTATGTCAAGAAGATAGTAGATCTTCATGATGGTGAAATTAAGGTAGATAGCGAATTGGGAAAGGGCACAACCTTTACCATCAAGTTGCCGGTGATTCACAGTTAAGACTTGAAGAAACAGAATAAAGAATTAAAAGAATATTAATAATTTTAAAGAATAAAGATATGGAAGAGAAAATTAAAATCTTGCTTTGCGAGGACGATGAAAAATTTAGGTATGTTGCTTCGCGAATATTTGCAGGCAAAGGGATTTACCACAGTTCTGTGCCCTGATGGCGAGGTAGGTTATAAGGAATTCAATAAAAATAAGTTTGATATTGCAGTACTCGACGTGATGATGCCAAAGAAGGACGGCTTTACCCTGGCACAGGAAATTCGTCAGACCAATGCCGACCTCCCAATCATCTTCCTTACTGCCAAGACATTGAAGGAAGATATCCTTGAAGGTTTCAAGATTGGTGCTGATGATTATATCACCAAGCCATTCTCTATGGAAGAATTGGTATTCCGTGTAGAGGCTATTCTCCGCCGCGTACGTGGCAAGAAGAGCAAGGAGTCTACCATGTATCACATTGGTGACTTTACCTTCGATACACAGAAGCAGCTTCTTACCATTGGTGAAAAGCAGACGAAGCTTACCACCAAGGAGAATGAACTTCTTGCTTTGCTCTGTGCTCACTCTAATGAAATTCTGCAGCGCGATTTTGCTCTGAAGACCATCTGGATTGATGACAATTACTTCAATGCACGCTCAATGGATGTTTATATCACCAAACTCCGTAAGCATTTGAAGGACGATCCTCAGATTGAAATCATCAATATCCATGGTAAGGGATACAAACTGATAGTTCCTAACGAAGATTAAATGATTCTGTAATTAGGAAAAGATTCCCAAAGATATAAAAAGGATAAGTCGATGACCGGCTTATCCTTTTTTTAATGAATATACAAATCCGGCTACTCCCGCCAGAATGAAAAAGAGGCCAGCGAAGAGTACGCTGTTTCCCTGAATGGAAAACGCAAAGCTGGCCACCATCAGCAGGACGCCTAAAACGATGAAAGCCATGCCCATAGATGGTAGGGTATGGAGCAGAGTAATCAGTTTCTTGTTCATTTTTGCCATATTCTTTACAATTTAGAGGTTGTTTTTATACTATTAACAATTATTTTGTGCAAAAGTACGAAAAATATTTGGTTAATTCAAGAAAAAGTCGTAATTTTGCACCGCAATTCGTGAAAAGGCTGTGTTTCCGCACACATTTTCCGGTTTGCATGAGAATTTTTATATTAATATTTAATCATTTAAAGTAGTATGAATCAATACGAAACCGTTTTCATTTTGACTCCCGTTTTGTCTGATGAACAGATGAAGGAAACGGTCGCTAAGTTCGAGAAGGTACTCACCGATAATGGTGCTGAGATTCTGAACAAAGAGGCTTGGGGTTTGAAGAAGTTGGCTTACAACATCGAGAAGAAGACATCAGGCTTCTACAGCTTGGTTGAGTTCAAGGCTGAGCCAACTGTTATCGCTAAGCTCGAAACAGCTTATCGCCGCGACGAGAAAGTAATTCGTTACATGACTGTTAAACTTGACAAGTATGCTGCCGCTTACGCAGAGAAGCGTCGTGCAAAGCTTGGTAAAAAAGAGGAGGCTTAATCATGGCAGATCAGAAATCAGAAATCCGTTATTTGACTGCTCCTTCTATCGACACAAAGAAGAAGAAGTATTGCCGTTTCAAGAAGAGCGGTATTAAGTACATTGACTACAAGGATCCAGAGTTCTTGAAGAAGTTCTTGAACGAGCAGGGTAAAATCCTTCCACGTCGTATTACAGGTACATCTTTGAAGTATCAGCGCCGTGTAGCACAGGCTGTAAAGCGTGCTCGCCAGATCGCTTTGCTTCCTTACGTAACCGATTTGATGAAGTAATTTAAGGAGGATAAAGAAGAATGGAAATTATTTTGAAGCAAGATATTATCGGTCTTGGATATAAGAACGATATCGTAAATGTAAAGAGTGGTTATGGTCGTAACTTCCTTATCCCTACAGGTAAGGCTGTTATCGCATCTCCATCTGCTAAGAAGCAGTTGGCTGAGGATTTGAAGCAGCAGGCTCACAAGCTTGAGGCTATCAAGGCTGAGGCTGTTAAGAAGGGCGAGGCTCTCGAGGGCATTGTTCTTACTATTGCTGCTAAGGTGAGCGCTACTGGTCAGCTCTATGGCTCAGTTAACGCTGCAACTGTTGCTGAGGAACTCGCTAAGAAGGGCATCGAGGTTGATCGCAAGATCATCACTATGAAGGATGCTAAGAAGGTTGGTGAGTACGAGGCTACTGTACACTACCACAAGGAGGTTGAGGTTAAGGTTCCAGTTAATGTTGTTGCTGAGAACGCTCCTGTTGCAGCTCCTGCTGCTGAGGAGGCTCCAGTTGAGGCACCTGCTGAGGCTGCAGCTGAGGAAGAGGCTCCAGCAGCTGAATAATCCTAGCTCAATCAATTTGTATGAAGTACGATATTTTTCGCACTGTAAAGCAAATTAATATAAAGATCCCTTTTGCCGCAAGGCATTAGGGATTTTTTTTATGCCTGTTCCGCATTCAGAATGGAAAGTTTTTACCATTCTTGTAGTAATTTAGAATATATAACTTTATTTTTTAATATTCTCTGCTGATTCTCAGAATTTTATTGTACCTTTGCAGTCGGATTCAAAGAATTCATGTATATTGCAGGAATATTTATTATAAACTTAAAAATAATAGGATAAAATGAAAGCATTTGTTTTCCCTGGACAGGTTCTCAGTTCGTAGGTATGGGTAAGGACCTCTACGATAACAACGCATTGGCAAAAGAACTTTTCGATAAGGCCGACGAGATTCTCGGCTTCAAGATTACTGATATCATGTTCGCCGGAACCGACGATCAGTTGAAGGAAACCAAGGTTACCCAGCCTGCTGTATTCCTCCATTCTGTTATCTCTGCTCTTTGCCTGGGTGAGGAGTTCAAGCCAGCTATGGTTGCAGGTCACTCTCTCGGTGAGTTCTCTGCATTGGTTGCTGCCGGTGCTATGGCTTTCGAGGATGGTTTGAAACTCGTTGCTGCCCGTGCCAATGCCATGCAGAAGGCTTGCGAGGCTAACCCTGGTACCATGGCTGCCATCATCGGTTTGCCAGATGAGAAGGTTGAGGAAATCTGCGCTGAGGTAAGCACAGAAGGCAACGTGTAGTTGCTGCTAACTACAACTGCCCTGGTCAGCTCGTTATCTCAGGTAACGTAGATGCTATCAATGCTGCTTGCGAGAAGCTGAAGGCTGCTGGTGCTAAGCGTGCATTGCCTTTGAAGGTTGGTGGTGCTTTCCACTCTCCATTGATGCAGCCAGCTAAGGATGAACTTCAGGCTGCTATCGAGAAGACTACATTCTCTGCTCCTAAGTGCCCGGTTTACCAGAATGTAGACGGTAAGCCTCATACTGATCCAGCTGAGATTCAGCAGAACCTCATCGCACAGCTTACAAGCTCTGTACGTTGGACTTCATCTGTACAGACTATGATTGCTGATGGTGCTGATGACTTCACAGAGTGTGGTCCTGGCAAGGCATTGCAGGGCATGATTGGCCGCATCGACAAGAATGTTGCCGCTCATGGTATTGCTTAATCAACAATAAAACTATTCAACGTTTTATCTTTTCAGCAAAGGCGTTGTTGAAAAGGTAAAACGTTTCATTTTTTTAGTAAAGCCGCTAAATGAAGGAAAAAGTTATTATATACCAGGTTCTCCCACGACTCTTCGGAAACCAGAATACAACCTGTAAGGAAAATGGTACCATCGAAGAAAATGGTTGCGGAAAGCTGAATAATTTCTCAGATGAAGTTCTGGCACGCATCCACGATATGGGATTTACACATATTTGGTATACGGGTGTGATTCGTCATGCCACTCAGACAAACTACTCTTCTTATGGAATTCCTACTCAGCATGCAGAGGTAGTGAAGGGAAAAGCAGGTTCGCCATATGCTATTACCGACTACTATGATATCGATCCAGACTTGGCTGTGAATGTCAGTATGAGAATGAAAGAGTGGGAGCAGCTGATAGAGCGTACTCACAAGGCTGGTATGAAAGTAATCATGGATTTCGTTCCGAACCATGTAGCCCGAGAGTATCATTCCATTTGCAAACCAACAGGTGTACGGGATTTGGGAGAAGATGATGATCCGAACATGCACTTCTCTACCAGGAATAATTTCTATTATGCATGGGGCGATTTGGATTTGAATGAAATCCGTCAGTCCAAACCAGAGTTCAAGGCTTTCTCTGCGAAAGATGCCAAGATTTATGAACCTTATACCGAGAGCCCAGCCAGAGCTACAGGAAACGACCGGTTTGATAACCATCCTGGCTGTAACGACTGGTATGAGACCGTGAAACTCAATTACGGTGTAGATTACTGTGATGCAGGAGGCAGAAGCTATCATTATGAACCAGTGCCAAACACATGGGGCAAGATGACAGATATCCTCCTCTTTTGGGCAAGCAAGGGTGTAGATGGCTTCCGCTGTGATATGGCAGAAATGGTGCCAACGGCATTCTGGTCATACGCTACCGGAATATTGAAGGCGAAGTATCCTCACATCGTGATTATCGGCGAGGTTTATGATCCTAACCAGTACCGCAACTATGTAAAGGCTGGTTTCGATTATCTTTATGACAAGGTAGGAATGTATGATTGCCTGCGTGGCGTGGTTCGTGGTGAGCGTCCGGCAGCCAGTATCACTCACGAGTGGCAGGTAGTGGATGATATCCGCGATCACATGCTCTATTTCCTTGAGAATCATGATGAGCAGCGCATCGCCAGCGATTTCTTCTGTGGCTCAGCCATGAAGGCGATTCCTGCTGCAGCCATGAGTCTCTTCTTCCAGAAGAATCCTTTCATGCTTTACAGCGGTCAGGAATTCGGCGAGAAGGGAATGGATGAGGAAGGATTCAGCGGCACGGATGGCCGTACCACGATATTCGACTATTGGAGTCCGGAAACTCTGGCGCATGCCTATCAGGATTCATCTGACTCGGCATTGAGTCAGGAGCAGAAATATCTGGCAGCCACTTATCGTCAGCTTCTTCGCTTCGCCAATGAAGAGAAAGCCATCCGCGAGGGTGAGACCTTCGATTTGATGTATGTGAATCCGGGTTCTGAGAATTTCGATCCCCGTACCAATTTCGCCTTCCTTCGCAAGAAGGATGATGAAGCTATGCTGATAGTGCTCAATTTTTCCCAGGAGGCGCGCCAGTTGCAGGTTTGTATCCCTGGTCATGCTTTCGATTTCTTCCATATTGCTGAAGAGGAGGTGCTGGTAACAGAACTGTTCTCGGGTGGTAAGAAGAAGGTTGAGTTGAAGAAGGATGGCGTATTCCCGATATCAATGGATGCTAACGGAGTAAGAATCTATAAATTCAATGTCAAGATGGAGGAAAGTGATATCATATTGAATGAGCATCATAAGGAGGAATTCCCTCCTGCTCATACGGCTGAGCATCTGCTCAATCAGTTGATGGTTCGCCTGTTTGGCTGTGAGCGCAGCCGCAATGCACATATTGAGCGCAAGAAGAGTAAGATGACCTTCGTAGTCGATCACAAGCCTACCCGTCAGGAGGAGAAGGAGATTGAGACGGAGATGAATCGCCTGATAGAGCTTGATATGCCTGTTACTTACGAGTTTGTGGATCGTGACCATATTCCGGCTAACGTCAAGTTAGACCGTCTGCCGGATGATGCGAGCGAGACCTTGCGTCTGGTTCGTATCGGTGATTATGATGTTTGTCCATGTATCGGCAAGCATGTCCGTTCTACCGCCCAGATTGGCAAGTTCGTATTGCTTGGTACCAATTGGGATGAGCATGCGCATTCTTTGCGTATCCGCTTCAAGATTGTTCAGTAAATATAAAATAAGCAGCAATGGAGTAGTAGCCATTGCTGCTTTTTTCTTTTATAATTACTGCTTTCTTCTTTCCTTTTCTTTCGTGCACATAAAAGTTTTTTCTCGAAAAAAAGTCTCAAAGTCTCATTATTTGTGGCTAAAACCGATGTATGCGATTGATATATAATGGTTTATAAAAATGAGACTTTTCTGTTTATTTTACAAAGAAGTATCATAGAAGTATCATAAATTCAATAGAAGTATCATAAAATTCAGGTAAGTTGCTTGCAAAAAAGCCTTTTTTGAGGATTTATGTCTAGAAATACAGGCACAAAAGCTAAGAAATGTCTAGTATTTCAGTTTTATAGAATTGATAATGTCTACTATTTCCGTTTTATAAACTGATAGTGTCTACCTTTCTAGTTTATAAAGTATGCCAATATTAACCAGGAATAAGATGGAAAACACAGACAACTGTAGTTAGGAATAAGCACATAGGTTGGTCTCTTAGTGCCCGTCACACGGTCACTAAGGGATCAGGTGACGGGCATCGATAGACCAAGTGTTGGGTACTCATTGCCCGTACTGCGGGCATTGAGTGCCCATTTCATGGGGTGATTTTTGGGCATTATTTTGAGCAAGCAAATTGTAGTTTTTCTATATTTAGTTGACTATAATTTCGTGTTTTTTTATGATGCATCATGGTGATTTAAT
>ENA-OQHV01000071-OQHV01000071.1-human-gut-metagenome-genome-assembly--contig:-NODE-71-length-16076-cov-2.143018_pt1 | contig 16076 bp, 15 predicted proteins | sample MGYA00242641_ERZ504732 | MGnify/ENA primary metagenome ERZ504732 (study PRJEB26092, sample SAMD00036222) | human gut metagenome | host: Homo sapiens | study: EMG produced TPA metagenomics assembly of...
TGAATGTTATGGTGAAAAAAGAATGGATTAAGAAAGGATACGTTGACGAACCTGTTGACGAAGCCTTGGACTTGAAAGCTGAAATCAGAAAGCTTTGCAAGGAGAAAGATGCTATTATCCTCGCCCACTACTATACGGTAGGTGCGATTCAGGACATCGCCGACTTTGTTGGCGACTCTCTGGCTTTGGCTCGTAAAGCTGCAGAAACCGATGCCCAGCTAATGGTTATGTGTGGCGTGCACTTCATGGCTGAGACATGCAAACTCTTGAGTCCTGACAAAATTGTGATCTGTCCTGACTTGAATGCTGGTTGCTCGCTTGCTGACAGCTGTAAGGCTGAGGATTTGAAAAAGTACAAGGAAGAGCATCCAGGATATAAGGTTGTGAGTTATGTAAACACCACGGCTGCAGTGAAGGCGCTAACTGATTGTGTAGTGACAAGCGGTAATGCCAAGAAGGTGATTGACAGTTTCCCACAGGACGAAAAAATCATCTTTGGTCCAGACTATAATCTCGGTAACTATATAAACAGCATTACAGGCCGCAATATGTTGCTTTGGAACGGTGGCTGCCATGTACATGAGAAATTCTCTGTAGAGGCTATAGGTAAACTGAAGCAGAAGCATCCTGAGGCTGTTGTGATGGCTCACCTGGAGTGTAAGGCACCAGTACTTGCTGTAGCTGATGTAAAGGGCTCTACAGCCACCATGTTGCATTATGCCCAAGAGCATCCTGAAATCAAGGAGTATATTATCGCTACAGAGGCTGGTATCCTGCATGAGCTGGAGCGTAATTGTCCTAACGTAATTTTCTATCCCGTACCTCCAGAGGTAAGCGAGGGTGGAGTAGGTTGCAGCTGCAATGAGTGTGAGTATATGAAGATGAATACGCTCAAGAAGATATATAATGCATTGAAATTTGGTTGGCCAACAGTTGAAGTGGCTCCTGAAATAGCGAAAAAAGCGGTCAAACCAATAGAAAAGATGTTGTCACTATCGTAGAATAATATGGTAAAAATTATAAGATTGGTGGTAAAAATTGTTTTTATGGATGAAAAAATCATATTTCGCTACCATAAAATGTATAATTTACGACTTTATAGACAAAAATCGTCGTATCTTTGCATCAGTTAAAACAAACGGACGTTGTGAAACGTCATTTCATCATCTTTTACTTATACAAATAATATTAGAAAATTTAATCTAATTATAAAGATAGAGCGTTCAAGTGATTTGAATGCTCTATTTTTGTTTATATAGGATTTTCTCTTATCTCTCTGCATACTTATCCGGATAGGAGAAATCTTTATGCCTTCATTCATTTATTTCTTGATAAGAAAGAGAAGTGCAATTCGTCCTACGTATGTACCTATCATCTTTCTGAACATCATATATTTCTTGGTATATTCTTTGTTCGGAAGAGGATATAATCCGTGTTTCCTTAATTCTCTGATGGCATGATTCAAGGATATCAATGAATGCTTCAAACGGATATTGTTAACCAGATAATCCATCGAGAGCTGGGCTATACGGCGGTTGAGTGCCTGGCGCTCTGCTACAGGAACCGTATCGAGCAACTTCTGAAGATGTAGAATCACCTCCAGTTTATTGTCCATGTGGATATCTATCTTATCCTTATTTTCTAATTCGCCAGGCGCGTATTTATCCACTCTATTATAATAAGGTGAGGTCTGAGTCTTGAATATTCGTTCTGCCCGTAAGAAGAGTTGTGGTGTAAATTCCTCGTCCTCGCCAAAACTGATGTTTGGTGAGAACAGCAAGCTACCCACAATGGCGCGGCGGAATATATAGGAACAGGCTGAGCCTAAAAGGGTATTGTTGTTGAGGTATTTTGTGCCGCTGATTGGGGTAGGGAGTTCGTAAGACGGTTCTCCTGTATCATCCTTGCTGAAACAGAATGTAACGATATCTGGATTATGGAATCTCACGATGTCAAGGCAATGTTCATAGGTTGGCTGAAGAAGATAATCATCTCCTTCTATAAACTGGATGTATTTCCCTTTGGCTAAGTACATGCCATAGTTGCGTGCCATACTGCTGCCTAAGCCGGGTATTCTTAAATAGAGCAGGTTATCCAGCAACTCTTTTATCTGGCTGGCTACCAGTTCATCGCTACCATCATCAACGAGAATTATTTCCCTCTCTTTGGCATTGAGCGAAAGCTGAAGGATACTATTGATGCATTCTACAAGATATTCCTTCTGATGGTTGCTTGTAGTAATGATGAAACTCACCAATGGTGAAGATATCTCTGATATTAATTCTTTCTGCATAAGTTATTCTTTTTTATGACTGCAAAGATAATAAAAAGATTTAATTTACGTATTAATAGTAGTACAAAAAACATAAAAATGGAAATAGTTTGTTCTACTGATAGTAAATATATCATGCCGACCGGTATCATGTTGACCTCTTTGTTTGAGAGCAACATAGGAGAAGTTGTCAATGTACATCTCTTGCATGATCAGAATTCTGCTGCATTATTGAATCCTATCAGAACCATAGCTGCCCGTTATCAGCAAACAATTCATTTCTATCTTATCAGCGATGAGATTTTCAAACATTTTCCAGTTGGTCTGGATTTTCAAGTAGATCATGTAGGAACTTCGTTTGCTACTTATTATCGTTTGTATCTTGCGGAAATTCTGCCTGCTGATATTGATAAAGTTATCTATCTGGATGGCGATATTCTGGTTGTGGATAAACTTGTTGAATTGTGGAATACTTCTGTTGAAAACTATGCAATTGCCGCTGTTCCAGATAGTTATAATAATAATATTGAACACTATAATCGCCTGCGTTATCCCCAATTTATGGGTTATTTCAATGCTGGTATGTTAATTGTCAATCTGAGATATTGGCGTGAAAAGCAGGTCCTTCTCAAATTCTTTGATTATGTGAAATCTAATACGGAAAGGTTGAGATGTCATGATCAGGATGTACTGAACTATCTGTTCAAGGATTCTAAGTTGGTATTACCTATCAGATATAATGTACTGAATGAGTATTGGTTTGATTTGCGTTATTCTCTTATCTCCTGGGAATTTGATGAACAGATATTGGAAGCTCAGGCTCATCCGGCCATCATCCATTTTACGGGTATTCCTAAACCATGGTATAAGAACTGCAAGCATCCATGGAAAAAAGAATTCGATAAGTATAAAGCGATGAGTCCTTGGCGTGATGAAAAAGAAAAGCGCTGGATGCCATTGAAGTTCAGTCTGGAGAAAATGGCCATAAAACTGGTGGTAAGTATGGGACTGCGCAAATCTGATTATATTGTAGAAAATAGGTATATTGAATTATCTTAAGTTTCTGATATTCAAGTATCTTATAAATAAGTATCATATAAAGTTATGAAGATTCTGTTGGTAGGTGAGTCTAGTTTGCTACATAATACTCTCAAAAAGGGATTAGTAGAACTTGGACATCAGGTAACGCTGATGTCCGACGGCAATGATTGGCACAACTCTCCTCGTGACATCGACTTGCGCCGTAATATGGAGCGTTATGGAAGATGGAGCGGGCTTATGGTGTTGTGGAAAATAGTCTGCAATCTTCATAAGATATGTGGAAATGATATTGTTCAGGTACATAACTATCAATTTGTGCCTTTGATGGGTTGGTGGAACATGCTGATATTCTGGTTTATCAAGTTTACCAATAAGCGAATCATTAAAGGCTGTTTTGCCGATGACCCACATCTGTTCAGACAACAGGCCAAGGGTATTCCAGCTTATTCTGATACTTTTTGGAATGGTAAATTACAGAATATCGAGGAGAATAAAGAGCGTATGGCTTTTCATTTCATGCCTCAGTTTGATAAGTGCTGGCATACTGTATCTTATCATTCTGATGCTTTGATAGCCTGTCTTTATGAATATTACCTCTGTTACGATGTTTCTGAATTTCATAAAAAACTCTACTATATTCCTCTCCCGATGATAATCCCTGCTATAGATGAAAACAGGCAGAAAGGGAATGGTGAGGTTATCAAAGTGCTTGTAGGTTTACAACCTAAGCGCGAGTATCTGAAAGGTGCTTTAAAGATAGCTCATTTTGTGGAAATTCTGGCAAAGAAATATCCTGGTAAGATAGAACTCAAATATGTAGAAGGAGTAGCCTATGATGAATATTGCCGGATGTTGGATGAAGCAGATGTTCTGGTAGATCAGTTTTACAGTTATACTCCATCCATGAATTCGTTGGCAGCCATGGCACGTGGTACTGTGGTTATCGGTGGAGGAGAGGAAGAATATTATGAGTTCATTGGCGAAACAGAATTACGCCCTATCATCAATGTGAGTCCTGAGTATACTGAATCTCAGAATGTAGCAATCATCGAGCAGGCTTTCTTTACTTCTGGACATTTATCATATCTCTCGCGTCAAAGCATAGCTTTCGTTATGAAATACCATGATTATCGGAAGGTGGCAAAAGAGTATGAACAAATATATTTACAACATTTATAATATATTGAAATGCAGATTTTTAAATACTTTCTGAGATATATGAATACGAAGAAGGCTTTGTCTCGTTGGACAGTCTTTTATGTGGGATCCAGCGATTATAAATAATATCAAAAAAGCACTTCATCGTTCATTCCGTACTGATGAAATCTGTAATGTAGTATTTCACATATCCCAACTTAATACACCTTATTATCGGGACAAATATGATCTATTGAGTCCTTCTTTCGTACCCTTAGATTCTGTTTCACAATCGATGTACAATTAAGTATAACATCTCAATAGTTCTAGCCATTTTTGAAAGATGTTAAATTTAGAATATTGAATAGCCATGGTTTGAGCTTTCATACCCAGATTATGGCGTAGTGATTCTGAATTTATCATCTTGCAAATGGCTGTGATAAAAGCTTCATTATCATTTTGTCTTACGATAATACCATTTATTTCATCTCTAATAATTTCGTTAGCTCCATATTTAAAGTCGAAAGTAACAGAAGGTAAACCACATGCTTGAGCTTCTAACATTACAATACCTTGACCTTCATAATGTGAAGACATTACGTGTAAACTATAGTTAGGATATATTTCCATCATATTTTCTCCTCTGCCACACAATTTTACCTGTTTTTCCAATCCTAAACTTGTAATTTGCTCTTGTAATATATGGTAAAGTGAGCCGGTTCCATAAATATCGAGTTGCCAGTCGGGATATTGTTTGGCTACATTTTTCCAACAGGTAATCAATCTGTCAAATCCTTTCTGTTGTTCTAATCTTCCTACAGCAATAGCTTTTTTGCAACTGTAGTCTTTTACCTTTTGGTGAGGTATGTTGATAAAGTTGGGGATAACGTATACATTCTTTGCCGATTGAAATTCTTTAGCATCGTCATGAGTCAGACAAACTATGGCATCAGCTTTTCTTTCCATTAATCCGAATAGTGAGTGAAAAGGATTGAATGAACGTGCCAAATGTGATTCGTATATTCTTCTTGCCTTGGTATGACAAAGAGGTAATAACAAAGCTCCCAATGTAGTGGTAAAGAATACTACGTCGGGATTAATCTGTTTTATTGTTTTATTTAATCTGTAAGCTGCTAATAATAATGTAATTATTCTGCTTAATAGCTTATATACTTTATTTCTTGCCTTTCTTGGCAAAAGGAACATGAAGATGAATCAGCCGGATACCTTCGTCTAATATATACTGTTGTTTCCGTTTATCTTCATACACAGAAATTACAGTAACCTGATGATGGTATTCTTGATAGAATGTATTAGCTTTCATAGAAACGATTTTTTCTACGCCTCCATTCTCAGAATAGTCTTCTATGATGTATACTATATTCATGTTTAATGAGTTGTTAATCCTTTTATTTTGTGTATAAGAAAAATAATGTTCTTTACTATAGATACTCTGAACATCAATCGTTTGTATAATGAATATCTACTTCCTTTTCCATTACAAGAAATGGTTAAGGAATGACGGCGGAAATAGATAAGTTTATCATCTATGAATTTTACCTTATATAGAAAGGCTGCCACATTTCCTATCCAGATATCATGCATGGGAATATCTTTAGGAAAAGGTAATGCTGCCTCTTTTACTCGTTTTGTAAATGCCATGCAGCACCCTGTATATCCGTTTTTATAGAGGATATTATATACTCTTCCACTTTTTATGTTCATTAATTGATAGAGCGATGGTGATGTAATTTTCAGATTTTCATCTGTTACTTCTGCATCGCTGATGATGCAGTCGTAATGTTGTAGCCATTTCAGACAGATTTTCACTTTATCATCTTTCCAAACATCGTCTTGATCTGCTAGAAATATATAGTCACCTTTGGCTTCCTTTAATGCATTTTCAAAATTGAGAGTTGGTGAGTGACGATAGACACCATCTATGATTTTTATTCTTTTATCGTTAAAACTCTTGATAATAGAAATCGTATTATCTGTGGAGCCATCGTCAGAAACGATGACTTCATCTTGGAGAGACAGCTGAAATAAGATAGAATTCAACTGCTCTCTGATATATTTCTCACCATTAAAGGTGGCTATACAAACTGTTATCATCGTATGATGGCTATTTTACAAACTGTTCCTTTCTCTCCTTCTTCTGTAGCAGTTTCTACCATATATATTCCACTTGCTACTTTTCTACCCTTCAGGTCGCAACCATCCCAGCTATAACTTCCACCGGTACTTTTACCTTGGTTTACGAGCGTACCATTAACAGATACTATCTTAATATCTGCATGAAAGCTTAGTCCTACAATATTAATACTGCCTGTATAATCTGGTTTTACAGGGTTAGGATAAGCGTAGACATTATCCTTTGTCATTTCTTCGTTTGTTGCTGTAACATCACTCATATATGAGCATAATCCCTGATCTGTTGCAAAATAAACCAAACCATTAGGCATGATGATGATGTCTTTTATTAAATTGGATGGTAATGGAGAATTCTCTGTAGTAAAGTGTTTCACTTCTGTATTACAGTCATCGCTGATAACATATACTCCATTATTAGTGGTACCCATCCATTTTCTGTTACCTGCATCTACGGCTATACATCTTACTTCTACATTAGAGAGTAAATAGTCGGCATAATTTGTACCATCATTACGTGGTATTTTATGCTGGGTAAATTCACTGGATTCATTTTCTACGTTCATTTTTGAAAGATAGATAGGGCCTAATGTTGTTCCTAACCAGATATTACCAACTTTATCTTCTGTGGCACAAAGTACAAATCTTGGATTGAGGGCAGTTTTATCCTCGTTGATGAAGTTTGGACCATACTGAGTGATTTGATCCGTAGTTGGATCAAATGCATAGAGTTTACAACTTTCCCACCAGTTATTAATAAACCATAGTCTATTGTCATAACTTACATCAAAGAAGTTAATCATATTTCCATTATATACATCAGTTATTTCATTATGAGTGAATGCTGTCCATTCATCACTATTCTGTGTATATTTCCATATTGGATAATCGATATCTATATTTGAAGAACTGTTCAGTACCCACAGGTTACCTTCTTTGTCATATTTTATACCTGTTATCAGTAGATAATCGTCGCTATTTACGCAAGACTGTAATGGGGAATTGTTACGATTGTAACTCTTTATAAACTTCTGATTTTGAAATTCATATAGTCCACTTTTTGCACCAACCATAACATGACCTTCTTTTTTAGGATCAAAATCCATGCAGAGAAGGTCTATGTAATTATGACCTATCATTTGACTTGTAGGCTGTTCGAATTCACTCCAGGTATCACCATTCCATACATGTACTTCACCAGGATTGTTATAATCACCTTCTTGTGACCAACTTCCTGGTACTGCATATATAGTACCATTATTTAAATATAATTTGTGGAACCTGTTTGATGTAGGTCCGTCAGGACGTACGCCTTCTGTTTTATATTGGCGTTCCTGGTTTGTATCTACAGTATAATAGGTCAGTTTACCATCTGATGTTGTTGTCCACCAGTATTTAGAGTTTGAGTCGTATACGTTTAGATAATCTTCCGTAACCTTTATATATCCCTGTTCTGATCCAATTTCTTTTGTCTAGCAGATTATCTGTCAGTTTTCCACGAAATAATCCTGCACTCGCTGATGCTGCATAGAGATAATCGCCGTCTATATATGAATAGTTAACTTCGAAATCTAAAAGATAACTATTGCTGATACTTCCATCTTTTACATTTATTTTGATAATTCCTATACCTGTAGAAAGATAAGCATATTGCCCATAACAGTATATATGGTTGATATTTTTATTACCTGTCGTAGAATACTGATAGAAGTCAGAGATATTGTCAACATTACAATCTAACCCAAGCAAATCTATATTAGAATTGCTGTATGTGATAATTAGCTTTTTACATGTAGGATTATATCTGATATGACTGATATCTACGTCTGATAAATAGTTTGATTTGTCATATGTTTTTATACTACCATCTTTGATATTATATGAAAATAAACTACCTGATGCCAATGCAAAAGCAGTTTCTTTAGCAGGAGCTATTTCTGTAATATTATAATAACTGCGATACATAGTCCATGTACCTATCTGAGCAGATAACTTCGATAGGTACGAAAATAGAAATATTATGATAAATATAAAAGTTTTCTTCATAAAGTTCTGAATATAATAATATTGTTATAGTCTTCATTGGCTATTATTTAAAAGCCTAATACTATATTAACTGCAAATATAACTATTTATTGTTTTTATAAACAGATACTTATAGATATTTTTGAAGTTGATGCTGGATGGGTGAAACGATGGCTTTCTTTGCTATCCATGCTGTGAGGATAATAAAAGCGAGGGATAGGATGAATTGGAATTCTTGATGTGGATTTCCTTCTCCATATCGTTTAAGAAATATACTCTGTATGATGCGAAAGCAGAGATTATGACAGAGAAATATTTCAAAACTGATGCTGCCTAGCCATAGCAAGAGTTTATTATGGAATATCCTAATAAAACAACCTTTACCTTGATCTCTTGCTGTAAAATAGAACACGGTTATGGCTGATGGTATCCAATAAATAATGGCACAGCGAATGTTCGGATTGCAATGGATTGATAGGAAATACATTGCGATAAACAGCAATACCACTCCCATATCCGATAGGTTTACTTGCCAGAAAGAAGTTGAGTTTGTTATCTTATCTGCTATTTTTTTACCTTTTTCTGATCTGCATACTTTATATAAAAGGATACCTATCATGAAATCTATCATTCTGAATAATGGGTGGGCATAAATGTAGCCGGCTGAATAATCTGCTTGTGCACAGAGCGAGATACTGATATAAACTGTCATATATATACTTATTGTTGCTAATAAGTATAACCAGGAATGTCGCATAATCCAAGCGTATAAATACTTAAATATAAGATAGAAGAAGATAAGATCAGAAATAAACCATGTAGCTGCATTGAGATGAGCCATAAAGTCATGTGCCGGATACCAGGTTTGTATCAACAGCGAATGGGATAGAATCTGATACCATGGTAATATACGCCCTAATCGCCAATCCATTAATATGAGAATGGCGAGAATCAGAATATGAAGAGGATAGAGTTTGATGATACGGGAAAGGAAAAAAATTCTGTTTCCCAATACTTCTTTCTGTAGTTTTTCTCCTTTGCTTAAAGAGAGTACAAAACCACTGATAACAAAGAAAATGGCAACAGGAAACTCGCCCAAGTAATTGATTAAATCTTGGGATATGGGTAGGGTGGAATGCGAAATCACAATCATTAGGATAAGAATGAATCGCAGGGAATTGAGTGTCCTGATCATGATGCCTTTTCTTTGTTATAATGTTATTCTATTCTGTATTGAACAAGAATAAATCTTATTTCTTTTTCAAATACTCTACCAATTTAGCCACGGCTCTGGCTCTGTGGCTGATGCCGTTCTTGATTTCCTCACCCAGCTCAGCAAAACTCTGGTCATATTCTTCCGGAACGAAGATTGGGTCGTAGCCGAAGCCTTCGGTACCATGCTTCTCGGTGGCGATATAGCCGTTTACGATACCTTCGAACTGGTGAATTTTCTTGATGCTGGTGCAGCCGCAAGGACATACATCCTGCTTCTCGATGTAGCAGATAACGGTGCGGAAGCGGGCCTGACGGTTTTCCTTACCATCCAGTTCTCTCAACAGCTTAGCCATGTTAGCCTCACTGTCGTGGTCGGTACCCTCGGCATAGCGGGCACTGTGAACGCCAGGGGCACCATCAAGTGCCTCTACCTCCAGACCGGTATCATCGGCAAAGCAACTTACGTGGTAATGGTCATAAACATACTGCGCCTTCTGCAAGGCATTCTCTTCCAATGTGTTGCCTGTTTCAGGAATATCTACGTCGCATCCTATCTCCTTCAGCGATACTACCTCGTAGTCGCTGCCCAGGATGTCGCGAATCTCCTGGAGTTTATGCTGGTTATTTGTTGCAAAAACTATCCTTTTCATAAGTTTATAATTTATAGTTAATAGTTTATAGGGCATTCTTGCAATAGTGCTTCTTGCTATACGGCGAAGCCGCTATAAACTTTTAACTTTTAATTGTTTTAATGTCTTTATCTTTGATTTTCACCTTCATCTCATCAAATCCCTCGCCATACACACCGATGACGGAACTCTGACTTACAAAGGCATTTGGGTCGATGATCTTGACGATACGGAAGATGGTGACGCTCTCGTTCTTCTTTGCTAGGATACAGAGCACCTTCATCTCGTTGCCCGTGTACCAGCCATGACCATCGAGAATGGTTACGCCATGATCCATCTGCATACCGATGGCATTGGCTATCTCCTGATATTTCTTGCTGAATATCATAAACTGCACACTTTCTCGCTTGGCATTCATCACATAGTCGAGTACCAGGTTTTCTATCACCATCGTACAGAGACCGAATACTACCTTTCTAACAGCGTCTATCGTGGTAAACTCTGGTTTTGCATTGAAGACGAAGAATGAACTGCCCACGATAAGGAGATCCACGAAGATAAGCACACGGCCCAGCGAGATGTTGTGATATTTGTTGACGATGGCAGCAATGATATCCGTTCCACCTGTACTTCCATTATGCAGAAAGACGATGGCGAGTGATAAGCCCGTAAACAGACAGCCGATGATGAGCGACATGAAGTCCTGTCCCTCTCCCAATATCTGCACCATCTTGCCATCTTCACCTATCATCCAGTCTTGCGCCAGAGCCAAAAATAGGGAGAGCATGATGATGGCATAGATGGTCTTCACCATGAACTTGAATCCCAGTATCTTCAGCGCGGCAAGCAGCAAGGCTGCATTGATGAGAAAATAAGACAAATAGATAGGTATCCCCGTGCCGTAGTAAATCACGGCTGCGATACCCGTTACGCCACCCGTTACTATCTGGTATGGAAGCAGGAAAATGGTCCATCCAAATGTGTAAAGCAAGAGTCCAAGGGTGATGTAGAAATAATCCTTGCACTCATTCTTAATTGTTTGACTGATTGCTATTTGCATAATATTTTCCTCGTATTTTTAAAGCACAGAAGGTCGCCCATTGTATGAGACGACCTTCTGTATATTATCTATAAATTTACTTTTTCAACACAACGTTGACGATCTTCTTTGGTACGATAATCACCTTCAACACGTTGAATCCTTCCAAGTACTTCTGGCTCTTCTCGTCTGCCAATACCTGCTTCTGGATTTCCTCGTTAGGAGTATCCACAGGGAAAGTCATCTGGAAACGAGCTTTACCGTTGAAGGAAATGGTGAGCTGCATGTCGTTCTCCTTCAGATACTGCTCATCATACTTTGGCCATGCTGCATCGCAAACGCTGCCCTGCTCGCCAAGTGCTGCCCACAACTCTTCTGCGATGTGTGGAGCGAATGGAGCGATGAGGATGACGAGATCTGTCAGGAGTTCCTTGTTGCGGCACTTCTGCTGACCGAGTTCGTTCACGGCAATCATGAAGGCTGAGATAGATGTGTTGTAAGAGAACTTCTCGATATCCTCACTTACCTTTTTGATGAGCTTGTGAACGCTCTTCAGGCTCTCTGGCTTCGCTGCCTCGTCGGCTGAAGGAAGGAAGTTGTCGGTACGGTTCTCGTAGAACAGACCCCAGAACTTTTTCAGGAAGCGGTGGCAACCGTCGATACCGTTGGTATCCCAAGGCTTGCTGGCTTCTACAGGACCCAGGAACATTTCGTAGAGACGCAGGGTATCAGCACCATACTTCTCGACAATCATATCTGGATTTACCACGTTGAACATACTCTTAGACATCTTCTCGATAGCCCATCCGCAGATGTACTTGCCATCTTCCAGGATGAACTCAGCGTTCTGATACTCAGGGCGCCAAGCCTTGAATGCCTCGATATCCAAAACATCGTTGCTTACGATGTTTACATCTACGTGGATAGGAGTTACGTCGTAATCCTTCTTCAGATTCAAACTAACGAATACAGGAGCCTTGTCGTGGTCATCGCTGTTGATGCGGTAAACGAAGTTAGAGCGGCCCTGAATCATGCCCTGGTTCACCAGCTTCTGGAATGGCTCTTCCTTGCAGCTTACGCCGAGGTCGAACAGGAACTTGTTCCAGAAACGGGAGTAAATCAAGTGACCGGTAGCATGCTCGCAACCGCCTACGTAGAGGTCTACGTTCTGCCAGTACTCATCAGCCTCCTTGCTTACGAGTGCCTCATCGTTGTGAGGATCCATGTAGCGCAGGTAGTAAGCAGAAGAACCTGCGAAACCTGGCATGGTGTTGAGTTCCAGTGGGAATACGGTCTTGTTATCTACGAGGCTCTTGTCAACCACCTCTTTCTTCTCGGCATCCCAAGCCCACTTCTTGGCTCTGCCCAATGGTGGCTCGCCAGTTTCTGTTGGCTTATAGGTCTCAATCTCAGGCAATTCGAGTGGCAGGCACTCCTCTGGAACCATCTGTGGCATTCCGTCCTTGTAATATACAGGGAATGGCTCGCCCCAGTAGCGCTGACGGGAGAAGATGGCGTCGCGGAGACGATAGTTTACCTTTACTCGGCCGATGCCCTTCTCGGTAACAAACTTCTTGGTAGCTGCGATAGCCTCCTTCACGGTGAGTCCGTTCAGAGAGAAACCGTCCATGCTGCTCTTGCCTGCCACAGGTGAGTTGGTTACGATGCCTTCCTTGGCATCGAAGCTCTCCTCTGAAACATCAGCACCCTTGATAAGAGGAATGATAGGCAGGTTGAAGTGCTTGGCGAAGGCGTAGTCACGGCTATCGTGAGCTGGTACTGCCATGATGGCACCTGTACCATATCCTGCCAATACATATTCTGAAATCCATACAGGGATTGCCTCGCCGGTGAATGGATTGATGGCGTAGCTTCCTGAGAATACACCGGTTACGCTGTGGTTAGCCATACGATCCAACTCGGTACGCTTCTTCACGTAATCGAGATACTTCTCTACCTCTTCCTTCTGTTCGGCAGTAGTTACCTGCTGAACATACTCGCTCTCTGGAGCCAGAACCATGAAGGTTACGCCAAACATGGTATCGGCACGGGTAGTGAAGATGGTGAACTTCACGTCGCTGTCCTTTACAGAGAATTCAACCTCTGTACCCTCAGAACGGCCAATCCAGTTTTTCTGGGTTTCCTTGATACTGTCGCTCCACTGGATGGTCTCCAAACCATCGAGCAGACGCTGAGAGTAAGCAGATGTTCTCAAGCACCACTGCTGCATCTTCTTCTGGATAACAGGATAACCGCCACGCTCACTTACGCCGTTTACTACCTCGTCGTTGGCAAGCACAGTACCCAGACCTGGGCACCAGTTTACCATCGTTTCACCGAGGTAAGCGATGCGGTAGTTCATCAGGATCTGCTGCTTCTTCACGTCGTCGAAGCTGTTCCATTCCTCGGCTGTGAAGTCAATCTGCTCGTTCTGAGCCACGTTCAAGTCAGCAGAACCCTTCTCCTCGAAGCGCTTGATGAGCTTCTCGATAGGCTGAGCCTTCTGGCAGCTGTTGCAGAAGAATGAGTTGAACATCTTCTGGAAAGCCCACTGAGTCCAATGGTAATACTTAGGGTCGCAGGTACGAACCTCGCGGTCCCAGTCGAAAGAGAAGCCGATTTTGTCGAGCTGCTCACGATAGCGGTTGATGTTGGCTACGGTAGTAACCTCTGGGTGCTGACCTGTCTGGATAGCATACTGCTCTGCAGGCAATCCGTAAGCATCGTAACCCATAGGGTTCAGTACGTTAAATCCGTTCAAACGCTTGTAGCGTGCATAGATATCGCTAGCGATATAACCAAGTGGGTGACCTACGTGCAAACCAGCTCCTGATGGATAAGGGAACATGTTGAGCACATAGAATTTCTTCTTGTTTTCATCCTCAGTCACCTTGTAGGTCTTGTTCTCGACCCATTTCTGGTGCCATTTCTTCTCGATTTCTCTGAAGTTGTATTCCATTGTTTTATCTAATAATTATGTTTCTTTTCTTAAATATAATAAGGTGTAACCCTATTCAAGGTGCAAAATTACATTTATTTTGGCACATAACAAAATAAAATGCAAGTTTTTTATGAATTTAATGTCTTAGCATGCACACACTTCATGTTCTTTTCCAGCTGGGCGGTAGAGCTGGCTCCTACCAATACGCTGGTTACACCTTTCTGCTGCAATATCCAGGCAAGTGCCATTTCGGCGAGTGTTTCGTCTCTTTCTCCTGCTTCTGCGTTCCATTTCTTGAGCTGTTCCAGCAGTTCTGGAGTTAGAGCAGAGTGTTTCAGAAAATGCTCTTTTGCCATACGGCTGTCTGCCGGTATTCCGTTGAGATATCGGTCGGTGAGAAGTCCCTGTGTCAAAGGTGAGAACGAGATGAAACCGATGCCGTTTTCTGCGCAATAATCTAAGGTTCCATTCTCTTGTGGCGCATGGTCGAGCATGTTGAGTCTGTCCTGGAAAATGAGCAGCGGACAGTCGCGCTCCTTCAGATATTGGTCAGCAAACTTCAGGCTTCCAGTGGCCAGCGGCTGATGCCGAGATAAAGAGCCTTGCCTTGCTTCACGATGTCTACCATGGCTTGAAGGGTTTCTTCGAGCGGTGTGTTCGGATCGTAGCGGTGGCTGTAAAAGAGGTCAATATACTCGAGATTCATTCTCTTGAGACTCTGATTCAGACTGGCCATCAGATACTTACGGGAACCCCAGTTGCCGTAAGGACCTTCCCACATATCATAACCTGCTTTGGTTGAGATAAAAAGTTCATCGCGATAGGGTTTGAAATCATCTTTCATCAGTCTGCCCATCGTTTCCTCTGCACTTCCGTATGGAGGTCCATAGTTGTTAGCCAGGTCGAAGTGGGTGATACCATGGTCGAAGGCATAGTGAGTGATGGCACGACTTCTTTCGTAAGGATCTACCTCTCCGAAGTTGTGCCAGAATCCCAAACTTATTTTAGGCAGCAAGATACCACTCTTGCCGCATCTCTTGTAGAGCGCTTCTGCATCGCTATAGCGATTGGCGTCAGCATGATAAATACCTTTAATGTCCATTATTCCTTATATTTTTTATTACGGCGAAGAACCAGAAACTCTTCACTCTTCACCTTTCCTTTGTAAATGCCTATAAACAAGGCATTTGGCGTGGTGAAGAGTTTTTGTTCACTCTTCACCCACTCTTCACCACTCTTCACAGGTATGTAAGCGGCTCCGCGTTTATACCTTGCATAATTCAAAAAAAAGCAGTAACAGCTGATTAAACAAATGCTGCTACTGCTTTTTCCATCGGTCAGGAAGTAAGTCTCTATATTTCTCCAGTGGGGTATTCGGTTGCCATTCAATGGTCTTTTCTATTACGTCGCATATGTATTCAAACAGATTAATGCCATTCAGCCTGCATGAGATGGCTATAGAATATAGGATAGCCGCACGTCCTGCTCCTTCGTGCGAACCAAAGAACATTGAGTTTCTTCTTGATAGTGATATGTACCTCTGGATTCTCTCAATATAGTTGTTATCGAGAGCCGTATCACCTCTTTTGAAGATGTCACAAATGGCATTATATTCATTAAGGGCAT